>Ga0256828_1000664_pt1 | contig 22510 bp, 26 predicted proteins | sample CV88metaG_FD_185993 | JGI IMG/M metagenome (GOLD analysis project Ga0256828, IMG submission 185993) | Hydrothermal vent microbial communities from East Pacific Rise, Pacific Ocean - CV88 | ecosystem: Environmental > Aquatic > Marine > Hydrothermal vents | place: Pacific Ocean: East Pacific Rise...
CTTATTATGAACCAAGAATACTCTTTTATGAAAAAGCTGTGAATCCTGCTTATCCTCAGATGCTTCCAATTGATAAAATGGATGTTGTCTATGCAAAATAGTGTGTTTCTGAATTTTCTGACTCTATTGCTTTTTAAACAAAAGGGTAAACATATCGGGGCAGTACTGATCTCTGTGATCATTATTTTTCTTTTAAGTTCTGTACTTTTTATCTCCTCTTCTTTACAGCATTCACTTTTAGGTACATTGGAAGCCCAGGCAGATTTTTCTGTGACTAGGGTTCAGGCGGGGAAGGCTGTAAATACACCTTTTAAATGGGCAGATAAGATCATGGGGATCAATGGCACTTCCAAAGTCTCTCCCAGAGTATACGGCAGATATTTTTTTACCCCAAGAGAAAATGCTTTTTTGGTGGTGGGTATTGATTTTTTTGATGAACGCAACAGTGCAGAGTTGAAAAAACTTTTGGAGAATTTGGATCTTAAACGTTTTCTTTCTCAAGACAGTATGTTGGTGGGTGAAGGTGTCAAGAAGTTTTTGGCAGCACATTATTTTAAAGATGATTTTGCCTTTAAAACACCCCAAGGCAGTTTTAAAAAAGTAAAGATATACAAAACATTTCCCAAACAAGCCAATCTGATAGCCAATGATATGATCATTATGCCGATCGATCTGGCAAGAGAGATATTTGGTATGGCTGAAGATGAGGTCACTGATATTACTTTCAATGTACCCAATGATGCAGAGTGGGATAATATCATTACCAAACTGCATCTGATGTTCTATGATGTCAGAGTGGTGGAAAAAAGAGAAGTGAAAAAAGCCTATGAGAAACTCTTTAACTATAAAGGGGGGCTTTTTTTGATCCTCTATTTGGTTACTATTGTTACTTTCATGCTTATTCTTTATCAACGTTACTCTATGATTTACTCTACAGAAAGAAAAGAGATAGGTATCCTTCGTGCTGTAGGATGGAGTATTAAAGATATTTTAAAATTGAAATTCTATGAAAATCTGGTCATTGTTGTAGTGAGTTTTGTTTTGGGGGTAGTATTGGCTTATCTGTATGTATTCATTCTTAATGCACCGCTTTTAAACCAGATATTTTTAGGAGGTGCCAATTTGTCCAATTATGTTACATTTGCACCTGTCCTGGAATTTGGACTTTTAGGTTCGATGTTCCTCTTTTATGCTGTTCCGTTTCTTGCAGCAGTACTTATACCGGCATGGAAAGTAGCGGTTACTCCACCGAAAGAGGCAATGCTGTGATGATAAATATTCAAGGGGTCAATAAAATCTACAATGAGGGAACTCCTCAGGCATTTGAAGCACTGAAGTCTATTGATCTGCAGGTCAATGAAGGAGAGACTGTGATCCTAAGCGGTGTGAGCGGAAGCGGAAAATCAACACTGCTTTCACTTATTGCAGGACTTGATAAACCAAGTTCAGGAAAGATCATTGTGGATGGTGAACTGATTTCCAAACTTCCTGATCTGCATGCCTCAGCCTACCGTGCCAAAACAGTGGGAGTAATATTCCAACATTTCAATCTTTTAGAAGTATTGAGTGTAGAAGAGAATGTGATGGTACCGTTGATCAATTCCGGGTTTGATATGGTAACGATAAAACAGAGGGTAGCAAAGAGTATGGAAATGGCAGCTATTTCTCATAAGGCAGGTGGACAGGTTAAAGAGCTTTCCGGTGGGGAAAAACAGCGTTGTGCCATTGCCAGAGCTTTAGTACATGATCCAAAATTGATACTTTGTGATGAACCTACAGCCAATTTGGACAGAGCCAATTCGCTCAAGTTTATAGAGATACTCCAATCTTTGCATGATATGGGTAAAACGATAGTTGTTGCTACACATGATCCTCTGTTTGAGGGGCTTTCCTTTGTAAGTAAGGTAGTTCATATGACAGATGGAGCTATTGGTAATGAATGAGATACTCTTAAGCAATGAGGTGATCGTATATCTTCTTGCCGAGACACTGCTTTATTTGCTGCTTTTTATTGCTTTTATTGTAACACTCGGATTGTTAAAAAGGTGGAATTTTGATGTCTTTACTACAGAACAGTTCAAGCTTGAGAACCGTTCCTATCTGGTAATGACCATTATATTTTTTGTTATGCTTTTGAAGGTGCTGTTACTTCCTTATTTTGTTTATACAATAGATAATCTCTCCGACCTGATTCCAGGAGCCATGTGTGGAGCAGGTGTGATCAAGGCAAATGCATACGGTAATCCTCTTTTGTCCCTCAAGATCATCATTCTGTTTTTGAGCGGTTTATGGCTGAGTGTGAACAATATAGACCTGAAAGAGAAAAATTACCCTTATTTAAAATTAAAAGCATGGTTCTTTATTATTATTTTTCTCTTCCTAACGGGAGAATTTGCATTGGATCTTCTCTATTTCACCCATATAGAGACTACCAATCCTGTGAGTTGCTGCTCTGTGATATTCGGACAGACGGGAGGGGCCAACGGATTACCTTTTGGTTTGGATATTCCTAAACTTTTGATGCTTTTTTATCTGTTGTTTGCTTTGGTAGTCTTAACAACACTTTCCAATATGACAATCCTCACTGTTGGAGCAAGTCTGCTTTTTGGTATAGTGGCATATTATGCAGTGGTCTATTTTTTCGGAACGTATATTTATGAACTTCCTACACACCAGTGCCCTTTCTGTATGCTTCAGGACCACTATTATTATGTGGGCTATTTTGTCTGGGGGCTTTTGCTTTTTGGTGTTTTTTTAACTATAGACAATGCGCTTATGCAGCGTTTGTTTAAACAGCAAACCGGAGTCCTAAAGAGAATTTCGTTACTATTGCTAAGTCTGTTCGTAATCCTTTGCAGTAGTTATGTAGTTGTGTATTTTTTAAAAAATGGAGTTTTACTGTGAAAAAAATTTTAATAAATCTTTTGACCTTTATGATAGTTGTAGCCATTATTATTATACTTTTCCTCTCTTTGGGAAGTGAAGAGGGGGCACGCTATGTCTATAAAGGGAATAAAACACATCAGGCAGTACGGATCAAACCCAAAGAGTATCAATGTTCGGAGTGTAATATGGATGTTGAAAAGTTGGAATATGCTGCACAGGTTATTACTGAAAACGGAGATACCTATTTTTTTGATGACATAGGTTGTGTAGTGCTTTGGCTTGAAAATCATAAATTCCCTGTAATAACGATACTAACACAAACACTTGATTCTCATAAATGGATAGATGCAAAAAAAGCATGGTATTCACGAATAGCACATGATCCTATGGGATATGGATTTGCAGCAGTAGAGGTTAAAAAAGAGGGTCTTGTCAATTATGATGAGATGAGAACCTTAATGCTCCAGGGAAAAAATCTGCATGATCCGTTCGTTAAGAAAAAACTTTTAGCAGAACCCTAGATTCACTTTTTCTTCACAAAAACACGATTTACTCTGGAATACAAGCAGGGATTTAGCCAAAAATAGATGCTTTTTATCATTTTTTTGCTATACTTGTGCGTATTTTTAACAAACTTAAGGAGTAATCAATGGCATTATTTGATGATGTAAAAGAAGTAGTTGTTGAGCAACTAAATGTGAGCCCGGATGAGGTAAAAGAAGAGTCTAAATTCGTAGAAGATCTTGGGGCGGACAGTCTTGATGTTGTTGAGTTGGTAATGGCACTTGAAGAGAAATTCGATATCGAAATTCCTGATGACCAAGCAGAAGCTATTGCAACTGTAGCTGATGCGATCAAATTTATCGAAAACGTATAATTTGAATCTATTTCCCTTCGGGGAGATAAGATATATATAACTATTTTACGAAAACGTTATATATATCTTATTTTAAGCAGACATAGGAGAAGCAGTGAAAAGAGTAGTAGTGACAGGTTTGGGAATGATCAATTCTTTAGGACTTGAAAAAGAGAGTGCATTTTCTGCCATTATAGAAGGAAAATGTGGTATTAAAGTAATCGAATCATTTGATGTGGAGAAACAGTCTGCAAAGATCGCAGGTGAGATCATGGATTTTGATCCTCTTACGGTTATGGATGCTAAAGAGACAAAAAAAGCAGACAGATTCATTCAACTCGGACTTAAAGCTGCAGCAGAAGCGATGGCTGATGCAAAACTTCCTGAGGATGTAGACAGAGAGAGATTCGGCGTTGCCTCTGCATCAGGTATCGGCGGATTGCCAAATATTGAAAAAAACTCTGTTGTCTGTGAAAATAGAGGTCCAAGAAGAATTTCTCCTTTCTTTATTCCCTCTTCACTTGTAAATATGCTGGGTGGATTTGTTTCTATTTATCAAAATCTTAAAGGACCGAACCTTGCTTCTGTTACTGCGTGTGCTGCAGGAACACATGCCATAGGAGAAGCTGCAAAATCTATTATGGTGGGAACAGCAGATAAAATGTTGGTTGTCGGTGCAGAGTCTGCTATCTGTCCAGTCGGTGTAGGCGGCTTTGCTGCCATGAAGGCACTTTCTACAAGAAATGATGATCCAAGAACTGCTTCAAGACCGTTCGATGCAGACCGTGACGGTTTTGTCATGGGTGAAGGTGCGGGAGCATTGGTATTAGAGAGTTATGATGATGCTGTTGCACGTGGTGCTACGATCTATGGTGAACTTATTGGATTCGGTGAGAGTGGTGATGCAAACCATATTACAACACCAACCATGGATGGACCACTGCGTGCGATGAAGGGTGCATACAAGATGGCAGGTGAACCGAATATTGATTATATCAATGCACACGGTACTTCAACTCCTGTGAATGATAAAAATGAAACAGCAGCGATCAAAGAGCTGCTTGGCGGGAAAGAGAACTGCCCTCCGGTAAGTTCTATTAAGGGTCAGATCGGTCACTGTCTCGGTGCTGCGGGTGCTATAGAGGCAGTTGTGTCTCTTATGGCTATGAGAGACGGGATACTACCTCCGACGATCAATTATACAACTCCGGATGAGAATTGTGATCTGGATTATATTACTGCAGGAGCCAGAAAAGCAGATCTGAATATTGTAATGAGTAACTCATTTGGTTTTGGTGGTACGAACGGCGTCGTCATCTTTAAGAAAATATAAGGATTTAAAATGGCAACTTATTTAGATTTTGAGAATAAAATTGAAAAGATACAGGAAGAGATCGTATCTGCACATGCCATTGCCAATTTAGAAGCGGTTGAGAAGTATCAAAAAGAGTTGGAAAAAGAGGTTGAAAAGACCTTTGGATCACTCAGTGATTACCAAAAACTCCAACTTGCACGTCATCCGGACAGACCTTATGCATTGGACTATATCAAGCTGCTTATGGATGATGCTTATGAGATCCATGGAGACAGAGCCTTCCGTGATGATCCTGCTATTTTATGTTATATCGGCTGGATTGACGGTCAAAAGACCATGGTCATCGGTGAACAGAAAGGGCGTGGGGTTAAGAATAAGATCAAAAGAAACTTCGGTATGCCTAACCCTGAAGGGTATAGAAAAGCACTTCGTGCAGTACGAATGGCGGAGAAGTTCGATATTCCTGTACTCATGCTCATAGACACTCCGGGTGCTTACCCGGGTCTTGGAGCAGAAGAGAGAGGTCAGAGTGAGGCAATTGCCAAAAATCTATTTGAATTTGCTTCTGTGAAAGTACCTATGATTTCAGTAGTTATAGGTGAGGGCGGTTCCGGTGGGGCACTTGCTATCGGTGTGGCAGATAAACTTGCAATGATGCGTTATTCTGTCTTTGCCGTTATCTCGCCGGAAGGATGTTCGGCTATTTTATGGAATGATCCTTCTAAAGTCGAGACAGCGACCAAAGCACTCAAGATCACACCAAGTGACCTCCTGGAGCATAAACTTATCGATGATGTACTTGATGAGCCGCTTATCGGAGCGCACCGTGACAAGGTAACCGCTGCAGAAGTACTTAAAAGCTATTTCTTGGAGAGTATCAAAACCCTTCAAGAGCTTAGTGTAGACGAGATGTTGGATCAACGTTACAAAAGACTCACTGCTGTGGGTGCATTTTCTGAATAAGTTTTAAAGTTAATTATTTTTTATGCTACATGAAATAGCCCAATCTATTGTCCAAGCTATTGGAGATATGGGCTATTGGGGTATCTTTCTTCTTATGTTCCTTGAGAGTACTTTTTTCCCTTTTCCCAGTGAAATTATTATGGTCCCTGCAGGGTACCTTGCCTTTAAAGGTGAGATGAATATCTATATAGTTGTTATTGTCGGTATTTTAGGTTCTGTAGCCGGAGCACTCTTTAACTACTACTTAGCCATACATTTTGGAAGAAAGTTCATTTTGAAGTATGGTAAATACTTTTTCATTAAAGAGGAGACACTGGATAAGCTAGAGGTTTTTTTCATAAAACACGGAGAGCTCTCTACTTTTAACGGAAGACTTATTCCGGGTATCCGTCAACTTATTTCCCTACCGGCAGGACTAGCACGTATGAATATTGCCAAATTCTCTCTCTATTCGGCACTTGGTGCAGGCATCTGGATAATTGTTTTGGTAGCCTTAGGATATCTTCTTGGCTCTAACGAAGCACTGATCTCTGACTATCTTAGATCGGCAACACTGATTGCTCTAGTGTGTGTGGTACTGATCACGATTTTTTATGTGGTCAGAAACAGAAGACGTAAAGAGATATTGGACGATTAATCCAATATCCAGGCTATATATTTCTTTTTTTTGATCTTCACTTTTTTTAAAGCATTCAATACTTTGTTTATAGCAGTATGATGTAGTGCTACATAGGATTTTGTATCGCTAATGTCAATCTTACCTATGTGTTTATTGTCAATACCTATCTCTTTACAAAGTGTTCCCAAAATGTCACCTTTTCGCAACTTTGTTTTTTTACCGCCGTTGAGACAAAGCGTATCATAATCGCTTATCATTTTGAATGTGCTGTCTACACGTAACTCTTTCATTGCAGCTTTTTTGGCTTGTGCTGCCACGTAAGCACACTTCTCGCTGTCTTTAGGTGAAAAGAGAGAGATTGCTATACCTGTGGCATCAGCACGTCCTGTACGCCCTATGCGGTGTGTATAAACTTCTTTGTCGAAAGGCAGGTCGTAGTTAATGACAAGTTCTATATCTTTAATATCAAGTCCACGCGATGCCACATCGGTCGCTACCATGATACGTTTAGAACCGTTGGAAAAGACGACTACAGCTTCGTTACGTTCTCTTTGATCCAAATCTCCATGTAGATCTATGACAGAGTGACCTTGTGTATGGAGTTTATCTGCCAAAGAGATAACCTCTGTTTTAGTATTACAGAAGATGAGTAGTGATTTAGGTTTGTAAGATCCTATAAGAGCTATAAGTGTCTTAAACTTTTCAGATGTTTCATAGATGATCTCATCTATTTTAGTAGACTCCTGGATGGTATCAACTTTTATTGTGAGTGGCCGCCTAAGCAGCGCTTTTGCCAACTTTTCTATATTTTGGGGAAATGTTGCTGAAAAGAGCAGTGTCTGCTTGCTTTTTGGCATGTTCGAGCCAATTTTAACAATTTCATCATAAAAACCCATATCCAGCATTCGATCTGCTTCATCCAGTACGAGTGTTTGTATATTCTCAAGGGTGAGAGTCTCTTTTGCCAAATGATCCTGTATCCGTCCGGGAGTTCCTATAAGTATATGTGCCCCTTTTGCTAACGATTCTGCCTGTGATCTGAGCGGTACACCCCCATAGAGTGTAAGAATTTTGAGATTTGCTTTATAGGAAGCGATCTTTCTAAGCTGGGCAGCTATCTGTTCTGCCAATTCTCTCGTAGGTGTGATGATAATGATTTGGGGTCTATTGTTACTGGTATTTGTACGCATAATAGAAGGCAACCCAAAAGCCATTGTTTTTCCGGAACCTGTTTTGGATTGAGCCAAGATATCTTTACCCATCAGTATAGGGTTAACAGCTTTTTCCTGTATTTCGGTCATGTTAGAAAAACCAAGTGTTTTAAGTGTTTCTAAAAGTGCTTGAGGAATGTCGGTAATTGTATTGAATAGTGCCATTGAATGTTTCTTTTTACTGTAAGTATAGGGTATTTTGTGTTAAGAGGAGGGCAGAGTTGTGAGCCGAAGCTCACAGAAAGATTATGCTTTGGATTTTCTGTAATCCATGATCATTTTATATGCTTCATCTTTTAAAAGAAGTTTCTCTTTTTTAAGCGTTTCAAGTTCCATATCTGTCATAGGAACATCACCGTTTTCTGCATGTTCTATTTTTTGGTCAAGCTCATTATGTTTTTCAAAAATTCTTGCAAAGTGTGCATCTTGTTGTTTAAGTTCATGGATCTCGTCTCTATATTCGTGTAACATGTTAATTCCTCATATTGGTATATTATAATTATAACTTTTTTGTGGTTAGTAAAGCGTTAAAATTAAAAAATTTTAAGTTCTATATTCTGCATTGATTTTCACATACTCATAACTGAGATCACAACCGTAAGAGGTATAAGAGGCATCTCCCAGACCAATATCGCATGTCACTTTGAAACTCTCCTGTTTCATAATTCTATAAGCTTGTTCTTCACGTTCTTTATCTAACTCTCTGAATGTATCAGAGTAGATCAAAAGATCGTCATAATGAATAGTGAGTTTACTTTCATCACACGCTATGTTGCTGGCACCTATGGTTGAAGCGATACGCCCCCAGTTTGGGTCTTCACCGAAAAGTGCGGTCTTGACAAGTAAAGAGTTGCTCAATGCCATAGAGGCTGTTTTGGCATCTTCAGTACTTTTTGCTCCTTTGACTTCAAAGGCTACAAGTTTGTTGGCACCTTCTCCATCTTTTAGTATCATCATGGCAAGTTCAAACATGATTTTGTTCAGAGCTTCAGAAAAAGCTTTTTTGTCATAGCTCTCACTCTGTTTGTTGGAAAGTAACATAACGGTATCGTTGGTAGAAGTGTCTCCGTCTACAGAAATGCGGTTGAATGAACTCTCTGTAGCGTGTATAAGCAGTTCATCCATATCAGCTTTAGGTATATCTGCATCGGTGATGATAAAGCAGAGCATCGTTGCCATTGCAGGATTGATCATACCTGCTCCTTTACAGATGGCTGCAATGTTAAAGTATTCACCATTTGACAGTTCAACCGTATATGCCAACTCTTTTTTAAAGCTGTCTGTGGTCATAATGGCGCGGGCAGCTTTGTCTGAATTGGAAGCAGTGAAATCCAGGTTGTCAAATGCAGAAACTATTTTATCTACAGGCAGACGGTATCCGATAACTCCGGTTGAAGACATAAGCGGATTTGTAACTTCTATTTTTCTACTTAGTGTAGAGAAGATCGTGTCAATATCTTCAATACCTTTTTCTCCTGTCATCGCATTGGCATTTTTGGCATTGATCAAAACAAAATCGGTTTGAAAATCCTTAGGATATTTTTGAAAATGTTTAATTGGTGCTGCTTGAAATGTATTGCTTGTAAAAACTGCAGATATGTCACAAGGTACTTCGGAACGAATAAAAGCGACATCTCCCTGATCAGTATTGGGACGTAATCCGGCATTGACTGCATCACAAAAGAAACCTTGGACATTTTCCAGCCCATTTTTTAATTCAACAATGTTAAACAAATTTCAACTCCTCAGGTTTTTCTTTTTTACGTATGATCTTTTTTGCATGGCGGATACCCTCTCCCGTACCGATAAGCAGAAGCTTGGATTCAGGCATAATGATGGTATCACCTTTAGGCATAGGGATGAATTTACCGTCTTTTTGGCGGACACCGATGATCGTAACATTAGAGACATCTCTAAATCGTGCCGCTTTGATCTTTTTAAGGGCAAGCCAGGAAGTTCTGGAGACTTTAGCCTCCTCCATATCAAGAGGTGTATCTTTTTGATAAAGAAACTCTTGTAAAATATTTTCCATATCGGGACGGGCTGCCATGGCATTGATACGCTGTGCCATGAGTTTAGTGGCAGTTACTACTTTATTGGCACCGAGTTTTAAGAGTTTTTGTTCATCTTCATAACTTTTTGCATTGGCAATAATGAGATATTTCCTTCCTCTGTGTATTTCTGTTTCATAGAGGCGGGCAGAGGCAATAACGGCAATGTTGTCTGCAACATTGTCTGCTAAAGAAATGATTCCTTTAGCAGAAGAGAGATGAGATTTTAAAATCCCCTCTTCCGTATGTGCCTCTGCTGTAACATAGTAAGGGTAATGATATTTTTTGGCTATCTCTTCCATATCTTCTCTTGGATCAACGACTACAAAAGGGATGTGATTTGTGCGAAGCTGTTTGGTAACCTGAATAGTAAACTCATTATGGTAACAGACAACAAAGTGGTGTTTAAGTCTAGCGATCTCATAAAGCATTTTACGCTCCTTAGCGGTTTTTTGAAATTCTCCTTTTTTGACAACCTCTGCAATGATCCCCACTGCAATAGAAAAGACGACAAAACCAAGAATGATCAAGGTGATGGTAAAGATACGACCCATATCGGAAATAGGCTGGATCTCTCCATATCCTACCGTAGTAAATGTAATACCGGTTTGGTATATAGCATTCATAAGCGTAAAGTTATCTATAACCATATAACCAATGGTACCGATAAGCATAATAAGTACAGTAAGAATTACAGGAAGTCTAAAGGGAGCTAAATGACCATAATATTCGTCATTCAGTGTGATATGTGGTTTGGGTGCTGTTCTCCAGCCGAGAAATTTTTTAAATTTTTCGATAAAAATCATGATAAGAGAGTATATCCTCTCTTATCTTAAAAACGCTTAGTTTGCTGCCGCAGCTTGCGCAGCTTTTTTCTTCATAGTTCTAAGCGTAGAAGCTGCTACTTTGATTCTTTTGGTTGTTCCGTCTTCAAGAGTGATCTTAACAGATCTCAAGTTTGGAAGCTGTCTTCTTTTTGTTTTATTATTTGCGTGAGATACATTATTTCCTACAAGAGGACCTTTACCGCTTACTTCGCATTTTCTTGCCATGATATTTCCTTGCATTTAAAGTTACGTTTTGAATAACGTGAAAAATTTGTGCGATTATAGACAAAAAAAGCTTAAGGGGTTGTTAAATAACGATTTAAAGTAAGATATAGCTATAATACTTGAATAATTAAAATGAGTAGGAGAGACTGATGGATATTCTGAGCCAAAGGCGAAGCTTTAGTGAGAGGATGCTGTGTAACGAAATCCCGCAACATGGTGAGGACAATTTAAAAGGGACTTTGTTCCTTTTAAAGGAGACAGATATATGCAAGTAGCCCCTAGTATTCTTTCTGCAGACTTCGGATATTTGGCACGTGATGTCAAAGCCATTTGTGAAGGTGATTGTGATCTTGTCCATGTTGATGTCATGGATGGGCATTTTGTGCCTAATTTAACCATAGGTCCTGTAGTTGTCGAAGCTGTTGCAAAAGCAGCAACAAAACCGTTGGATATTCACCTTATGGTTGAGAATAACTCATTCTTTGTAGACCTTTTTGCCCCTTTAAAACCGGAATATCTCTCTTTTCATATAGAGGAGGAGAAGCATCCTCACAGACTGATACAGAAGATCCGCTCGTTAGGAATAAGACCGGCGATCGTACTTAATCCACATACATCTCCTGAAGCCATAGAGTTTTTGCTTGAAGATCTTGATATGGTATTGCTTATGAGTGTAAACCCCGGGTTTGGCGGACAAAAATTCATCCCGTCTGTCATAGAAAAAGCAAAACGCCTTAAAGCTTTGATAGAAAAAAGAAATCCTCAATGTCTTATTGAGGTGGATGGCGGAGTAAATGATCAAAATGTAAAAGAGCTGGAAACAGCAGGTGTTGATGTGGTGGTAGCCGGTTCTTTTGTCTATAAACACCCGGTAAGTATTGAAGAAGCTATTGCTTCTTTAAAATAAAGGGTAGTCGTGAACAAACAGTTAAAAGTTAAAATATGCGGTATTACCAATTTAAGAGATGCCTTGCATGCTGTTGAATGCGGAGCTGATGCATTGGGATTTGTTTTTTACAATCAGTCACCGCGTTATATCACCCCTGCTGCAGCAAAACGAATTATTGATCAGCTTCCTCCTTTTGTAGAGAGAGTAGGGCTTTTTGTCAATGAAGGGATAGAGACCATTGATACGATCTGTAAATATTCGGATATCTCTTTAGCACAGATCCATTTTGATGTGGATGCAGAGTCTCTGGATGCCATAGGATATAAGACACTGCCTGTGGTGCGGGCACAGTCTTCTGAAGATATTCATAAATTTTCAGACAGATACCGTTTGGTAGATACTTTTTGTGAAGGCTATGGCGGTAGCGGAAAACGTTTGAACCTTGAGTGGTTTGACGGTGTGGACTGTTCCAAGATCATTCTTGCAGGGGGGCTGAGCCCTGAAAATATAGCTGAAGTGAAAAAATACGGTTTTTACGGTGTGGATATCAGTTCGGGAGTAGAGTCTGTCAAAGGTAAAAAAGATCCTAAGAAAGTAGAGCAGTTCATCACTAATGCAAAAAGTCTTTGATGAACTCACAACGGCATTCCGTAAAAATGACGGTATCTTAAGCGAGGAACAGTATAGACATATTGCTGTAAAATATACGACATTGCTTGAAGATAGTGACACGATCTTTATTCTGCTTCAGGCTTCAGGTTATCCTATAGAAAAAGAGGAACATGGCAGATACAGGCTTGAAACTTATTTTACTCCTTATAAAGAGCAACGTTACTGTGTTATAGATATAGAGACAAACGGAAGTAAGCCCGGTACTTCACAAGTCATAGAGATCGGTGCGGTAATGATACACAACGGTAAGATAATAGACTCGCTTGAAACATTTGTAGAGTGTGCTTTTTTGCCGGAATATATTACAAAGATCACAGGTATAGAACCTACAGATCTTATAGATGCACCAACAAGAAGAGAAGCACTTATCAAATTGAGACATTTTATGGGTAATGCAGTTTTTGTGGCACATAATGCAAATTTTGATTATAGTTTTCTTACCGCTTCATTTGACAGGTTCGGCTTGGGTGGTATCGGTAATCCAAAACTATGTACGATCGACTTGGCAAGACGTACGTTTGAAAGTGAACGCTATGGATTGGCATATCTTATAGATTTTTTAGAGATAAAGACAGCTACACATCACCGTGCCTACAGCGATGCTCTTTGTGCTGCCAAAGTAATGGAAAAAAGTTTTGAAACATTGCCTGAATATGTAAAAACGACAGATGACCTGTTACGGTTTTCAACTTCCAGTAAGAAAGAGCGCAGGGTCAAAAAAGAGAAGAATTAACTATTTTCCTTACCTAAAATATGATGCAAAAATAGAATTTGTGCAAACACAGGTGCAAAAATATTGAGTACAGGTATATAGTTAAATCCTGCAGCTACCATTGCCAAAAGTGTTGATCTTTTGGTTTTTTCTTTAATAATGGCTCCATCAGCAATAAACAGAGAGCTTACATCATAGATTGTGGGTGCTTTAAGCAGAATAGACCAGAGCCATAACATCCATACTGCACCCACAAGTGGAATGAACATGATCGGGAATGTAAAAAGAAACAGTGTAAAGAATGCAAGAGCAGACTTAAGGCTAAGTAGTATAGAGGTTGTAATGTCTGCAGAACCGATAACAGGTGTACCGGGGTAATGTTTTTCAGCCAGTTTGATAAGCAGTGGTTCTGCCATTAAAGAGGTCAATATAGAGAGCACGATAATGAAGAACATATAGGCTATGGCTATAGCAGCAACTGAAGCACCTGTCGTCTGTACCCAATCCCAGGGTATCCATGAAAGATAACTTTTAACAAATCCGGTAAGTACTCCGCTAAAAAGCCAAATAAGTATAGATGTTATTGCAAGGGAGAATATACTTATCTTTGCTATGAAAAGTAAAACGGTACCTGAAAATATATCTTTGAAGCTTTTGCTTATGGTTTGTTGCATTACTGATACTCATTTTTGAACTTCACATACCTTGCAGCCGAGGCATAGAGTTCCGCTACTTCTTCATCGGTAAGTTCTCTGACGACTTTTGCAGGACTTCCCATAATGAGACTTCTTGGGGGAAATTTTTTGTTTTTGGTTACTAGGCTTCCTGCCCCTACGATGGACTCTTTACCTATGACTGCGCCGTCAAGAATGGTAGCACTCATACCGATGAGACAGGCATCTTCAATAGTACATCCGTGCAGCATCACTCTGTGACCTACGGTCACATCATTTCCTATGACGGTAGGGTTCCCGTCGCTCATGTCTGCTTTTTTATGATGGGTGACATGGATCATACTGAGATCCTGAATGTTGCTTCTGTCTCCTATAGTAATAAAATGTACATCACCCCGTACTACACAGCCAAACCATATAGCAGAATCCTCTCCCATGGTTGTACGGCCAATGACAGAAGCACCCTCTGCAACCCAGGCATTAAGACCTAGTTTTGGTGTCCACTCTTTAAATTTGATAAGCATTAACTTTCCTTTAATATACGGTTGGCAAGACGACTGACATAATCAGGAGTCTCTTTTTTTGTTTTGTCATGGATCTTGTTGATATACTGCTCGAGAACAGTGTGGTTATTGACACTTTTCCCAAGAAGCGGTACCTTAGTGTAGTTCCCGTCAACTTGAAGTTCCCAACGCAAGGTGTTGTCTGCAAGTTGCAGCATCAGTATCTGTTCTATCTTCTGTCTGAGTGTCTCTTCAAGTATAGGTGTCATAAGTTCTACACGTCTTACAAGGTTACGTGGCATAAGGTCCGCACTGGAAATATAGCATTTGATCTTGTCATGTTTAAAGTAATAGATACGCGGATGTTCCAAATATTTTCCGATGATGGAAGAGACGGTAATGTTTTCACTAACTCCTTCTATACCCGGTTTCAGACAGCAGATACCACGGATAATAAGGTCAATTTTGCATCCTTCTTGTGAAGCTTTGTAGAGACCTTTGATAATGTCTGTATCTACCAGTGAATTGGCTTTAAGAATGATATGACCTTTCTTGCCTTCTTTGCCCTCTTTCTCAATAAGTTTAAGCAGTTTTGGTTTGATCTGTGTAGGTGACATATAGAGTGTGTCCAGTTTTGTATGTCTGGAAAACCCTGTAAGAAAATGGAAAAAATGTGTTGCATCCGTTCCGAAGATCTCTTTAGAGGTAAAGTAGGAGATATCGGTATAGATCTTTGCCGTGCTTGGATTGTAGTTTCCTGTAGCAAGATGTACATAGCTTTGCAGTTTCTTCCCTTTACGCTTGATGACCTGTGCGATCTTTGCATGTACTTTCAGCCCGGGGATACCGTAGACTACATGGGCACCTGCATCTTCAAGTGCTTTAGCCCAACGCAGGTTGTTCTCTTCATCAAAACGTGCTTTAAGTTCTACAAGTACGGTGACTTGTTTCCCGTCACGCACCGCATCGATCAGTGCTTTGACGATAGGAGATTTTTGACCTGCTCTGTAGAGTGTCATTCTAATAGCAAGTGTATCGGGGTCTACAGCTGCCTGTTTAATGAACTGGATAACCGGCTCAAAACTGTCAAAAGGGTGGTAAAGCAGGACATCCTGTTTGTCTATGGCTTCAAAGATGTTCTCACTGTCAAGCGGAGGCAGTATCTTAGGTGTAAAAGTAGGCAGTAAAAGATGTGCCAAAGCTTTGTCTCCCACGATCTGCCAGAGACTTCCAAGATTCAGTGGCAGACTTTTGTAGGAGTAGATGTCGTTGTCATCAAGGTTGAGGTGTGAGAGCAGAAAGCTAATGAGGTCTTCATCTGCACCTTCCATGAGTTCGAGACGTATGAGTGAGCCTTTGTTACGTGAACGAAGCCCTTCCTGAAGAATTTCCAGAAAGTCATCTGCTTCCTCCTCTTCTATTTCAATATCAGCATTTCTTGTTACCCTGAAAGGTGTTGACGCAAGTTGTTTGAATCCCGGAAAGAGTTCAGAAGCAAAATGCTCTACGATACTCTCAATGGGAATGAAAGTCTGTTCGATCTGTATAAATCTAGGTAAGATCCTTGGGATCCTGATCAGTCCTCGCTTGATATGTTTAGAATCATCTTTAAGTGTGATTGCCAAACCAAAACTGAGGTTATTTAAATGTGGGAAAGGGTGTGTTGCATCAATGGCAATAGGGATGATGACAGGGTAGATCTCATGAAAAAATATCTCTTTGATCTCCTCTTTTTCTTCTTTATTGAGTGCATCAAAGTTCTTGATGTGTACACCATGGGTGTGTAATTCAGAAATAATGGAGGTATAGCAGGACTCCAATACTTGATGCTCTTTGTGCAGATATGCGTGTATAGCTTCAAGCTGTTCTGTCGGAGTAAGTTTGTCTGCTCCGGTCTCTTGTACACGTGCTTTGAAAAGTGCTTTTAAACCTGCTACACGTATCATGTAGAACTCATCCAGATTGGTTCCGTAAATAGCAAGAAATTTCAGACGCTCAAGCGGTGGCAGTTTTTCATCAAGTGCCTGTGCCAGAACACGGGAATTGAATTGCAGCCATGAGAGTTCACGGTTAAAATAGAGCTGTGATGAGTTGAGGTCTAAAGTCATAAAAATTGCCTATATAATGTATATTTTTAGCGTATTATAGCAAAAAGCTACAATTTTTTGATTTTCGCTATCTCATCCCGCAATCTTGCCGCTTCTTCAAACTCCAGATTTTTGGCAGCTGCCAACATTTTTGCTTTGAGTTCTTTTACCAGTTGCTGACGTTCTGCTTTTGGCATTTTGTCCAGTTTGCTGCGTTTGTTGTAGAGCTCTCCTGCATCTTCTACTTTCAGGTTGGTATCTAGCTCTCTGATGGTGGTCTTTGGAGTGATACCATGCTTTTTGTTGTAGGCTATCTGTTTTTCTCTTCTTTTTTGGGTTGTCTCGATAGTCGCTTTCATAGAATCCGTCATCTTTTTGGCATACATCAGTACTTTACCGTTTGCATTACGTGCAGCACGTCCGGATGTCTGAATGAGTGCTGTCTTGGAGCGTAAGAATCCCTCTTTGTCAGCATCCAGTATGGCTACAAGAGAGACCTCAGGCAGATCAAGCCCTTCTCTAAGCAGATTGATCCCTACCAGGATGTCAAATTCTCCCAAACGTAAAGAGCGTATGACCTGATTTCTCTCTATGGCATCAAGATCGGAGTGCATATAACGTACTTTGAGTCCAAGATCATTGTAGTAAGTGGTCAACTCCTCTGCCATCTTTTTGGTCAGTACGGTAATGAGTACCCTTTCCCCTTTTTCTATGACAGGTTTCATCCGGTCATGCAGATTCTCTACCTGATAGGTACTGTCTATCACTTCTATCTCAGGGTCAAGCAATCCTGTAGGACGTACTACCTGTTCTGCTACCACCGAAGAGAGTTCAAGCTCAAGCTCATTAGGTGTTGCGGAGACGAACATATAATGGGGTGCTTTGTTGATATACTCATCGAACATCAAAGGGCGGTTGTCAAGGGCAGAGGGGAGTCTGAAACCGTGGTCTACCAGTACCTCTTTACGGCTTCTGTCCCCTGCATACATTCCCCGAAACTGGGAGAGGGAGACATGGGACTCATCGACAATGACCAGATAGTCATCATGCATTGCTTCAAAATAGTCCATCATGGAATAGGGTGTCTCTCCGGGTTTTTTACCTGTAAGATGACGTGAGTAGTTCTCTATCCCTTTACACATTCCTGTGGCTTCTATCATCTCCAGATCAAATTCGGTACGCTGTTTGAGGCGGTTGTACTCTATCATGCGGTCCTCTTTTTGATAGTAGGCTAAACGTTCTGCTAACTCCTCCTCTATGCTTTTAACTGCACGAGCCAGTTTCTCTTTACTGACGATGAACTGATTGGCAGAGTAGATGGTCGCCTCTTTCATCTCTTCCTGTTTCTCTCCTGTGAGTGAGTTGAATTCATAGATAGCTTCTATCTCATCTCCGAAGAACTCTACCCGTATGGCAAACTCTTCCGAGTAGGCAGGATAGATGTCTATGACTTCTCCTGTCACACGGAAATCTCCTCTGTCAAAAAATTCGTCATTGCGTTTATATCCCATATCTACAAGTCTGAGAAGCAGAGCTTTCTGGTTATACTCATCCCCCACACAGAGTTTTTGTACGATGGAACGGTAATCTTCAGGAGATCCCAACCCGTAGTTGGCAGAGACCGAAGCAATAACAATGACATCCTCATGGCTGAGCAGGGAAGCGGTCGTGCTCAAACGCAAACGTTCCAACTCCTGGTTGATGGAGGAGTCTTTTTCTATAAAAAGATCCTGACGCGGCAGATAGGCTTCAGGTTGATAGTAGTCATAGTAAGAGATGAAATACTCCACATGGTTATTTGGGAAAAAACTTTTGAATTCTGAATAAAGCTGTGCAGCAAGCGTTTTGTTATGGGTCATGATGAGTGTAGGCTTTTTGGTCTTCTCTATGACTTTGGCCATGGTATAGGTCTTTCCTGAGCCTGTAACTCCCAGCAGAGTCTGGTAGCGGTTCCCTGCTTCTATAGAAGTTGCGAGTTCTTCTATAGCAGTTGCTTGATCACCTGCCGGCGTATAGTTGGATTTTACTGTGAATTCAGGCATGAGGATCCTTTTTTTGAATTAAAAATTAAAAAGTATAAATTAAAAATTGCATTAAACATTATTTAGTAGTATTTTTGGTTTTTAGTTTTTTTATAATAGAGACCAATAGACGAATGATCTCTTTAATATCATCTATGAGACTTTTATACATGGTTTCAGAAATAAAGTGCGTATCAAATAATAGATTTATCCAATATTTCGTTTCATTCGCTTCTTTTAATCCTACAGTAAGTTTATTGATAAAATCAGCATGAGATTGTGCAAATTCGGATTCACTAATCAAAGCTCCTATTGAAGTACCAGAACGTAAAATTTGTTTACTAAGTATATACTCTTTTTTTTCTTTTATGAGATATTGTGATAAATTTACAGTTCTTACAGCAAAAGCATAACTTTTAATATGTAAGATATTATCTTCTTGCACGGTAAATACCTTTATAAAGTAATGAAAGTTTTTAATTTTTAATTTTTAATTTTTAATTCTTTCGCTATTATATCAAATCAAATACATTTATATATTATGGAGAAAGAAATGTCAGCACTACAAAAACTACAGGAAAAAATAGAACAATGGAAAACAGACCATGAAGCACTGAAAGTGGAAAATGCACAGCTTAAAGCAGAACTCTCAAATATAGCAGGTTCGCAAAATGAACAAACGGCACAGATAGAAGCACTTAAACGTGAACTCGAAGAGAAAGATGCAGAGATAGAGAAGATCATCGCACAGGTTGAATCTTTACTGGCGTAAAATTAAAAATTAAAAATTAAAAATTAAAGTATGCATTGTTTTTGTAATACTTTTATTTTAAAAAGGATTTTATATGAAAGATGTAGGACTTACTGTTTCAGGGAACCGATATAACATAAAACTCGAAGACAGCTTTGCAGATTTTGTCAACAAAGACCTGCAGGAAGCAGGTGTAAATCTGCATACGGACAACAAACCCGACAAACTGCTCAAAGCCTATCTACGTCTGGCAAAGCAGGCAACCAGTTACGAAGATGAGATAGAACTACTCATAGAAACGTTGGATGGTCTGTAAAAAAAAGATATTTTTACTTAAATTTAAGAAAATTTTAAAGATTTTGACTTTTTTTTGACATTTTTTGTGTATACTTTCATTAGGTCAGTTATTGAACTGATACTAAATTATTTTAACAGGAGTTCATCATGAATAACATGAGACGCGGATTCACAATGATCGAATTGATCTTTGTAATTGTAATTATCGGAATTTTGGCAGCGGTAGCGATACCTAAATTGAGTGCAACTAGAGATGATGCAAAAGTATCAGCTTGTATGCAAGATATTTCAACATTATTAACGGATCTTTCATCATACTATACCTCACAAGGTGCATTTTCAACAACTATGAAAGATATGACAAACGTTGAACTTACACAAAATACAGCTGTTGCAGCTAATGGTAATGCTGGTGATTATTCATACGCATGTGATGATCCTACTACACCAACTGAAGCGGTAAATATTAAATTTACACAGGTAACTGATACTGCTGGTAATAAAAGACCTAATGTAACATTAAAAGCAGCAAGTGTAACACAAGGTACAGTAGATGGAGACTTTGGTTATTTACTTAGTAAAAAGAATCTAGCTGATACTACAGGTATTGCACAAGCGATTGGTGGAATTAGAGTTAAAAGATAGATTTTTCTTCATTTAACTCAACTATTAATTCTCTCTCTCATAAAAGAGGGAGAGATATATCTTACAGTAATAAAAGATCTTTTTATTAATTCTCTCACTCTTTACATTCTTTTCGATATAATAGATAACATAAATTTTTAAGGAATATTTACATGAGCCTAAAAATAAGAAGTGCATTTACAATGTTAGAGCTTACTTTTGTGATTGTAGTTATAGGTATACTCTCTGCTATTGCCATACCTAAATTTGCAGCAACGCGTGATGATGCAGTCATTACAAAAGCAATCACGACCGTCTCTTCCGTAAGAAATGCCGTTGCAACAGAGAGGCAAAAACGTATTTTACGGGGAGACTTTACTACTATAAGTGACCTTGCCTATGAGAATGGTACAGACAAACCTATTTTTGATTTCTTTGATGGGAACAATACCCTAGGTAATGAAGTGTTGGAATACCCGTTAAGAGCATGTAAAGATGCCAATGCAAGAGGATGTTGGATCAGTACGGCAGATACTACATATACCTATCGTATGCCGGCATCAAGTAATAATGTTGTTTTTACATTAGGCAATAATCGTTTTACATGCAGTACAACGGGTACCACAGGTGCTGACTGTAGAACGTTAACAGAATAAAGTGTATTTTTACGAAATATCTCTTCTTAGGTCAAGCGCTCCCAGCTTGACTTATCATTCTCCCACAAAGTTGGATGATGGTACAATCATTTCTGTACCTTTTAAAACAACCACTAAACAGGCTATTGTCACAAGAGAAGTCAAAAAACCTATATTTGAAACAGCTGAGATAATATCTGTTTCAGAAAAATATTACAGTAAAGAACAGATGAAGATCGCCAAGTTTATTTCTGAGTATTATTTTTCTTCATTTTCTGAAGCAATCTCTCTGTTTTTACCGTATCACGTAGGGTGTTGTCGGAAGACAACACCTTTGAAATTAGAAAAAGAAAAAAAGTTTGATGGTGTTGTCGGGAGACAACACCCTACATTGTCAAATATTCAACAACAAGCTTACGAAAGCATTTTAAAAAAAGACAAATCCCTCCTCTTTGGTGTCACTGGTTCAGGGAAAACAGAAATCTTTATAACCCTTATGGCAAAGATGCTAGAAGAGGGCAACACTTCTATTTTTCTCATGCCTGAGATCTCATTGACACCACAAATGGAAAAACGTCTGAAAATCTATTTTGGTGAAAGAGTAGAGATGTGGCACTCCAAACTTACCAAAAAGAAAAAAGAGTCTATTTTAGCTGGAATAGAAGCGGGGAAGATACGTATTATCGCAGGTGCAAGGTCGGCACTTTTTGTACCCTTGTCAAACTTGGGGCTTATTGTAGTAGATGAAGAGCATGATGACAGCTATAAGGCTCAAACACGTCCACGCTACCATGCACGTGATGTTGCAGTATTGATGGGGCAGAAGCTTGGTGCCAAAGTGGTATTGGCATCTGCAACACCATCTATGGGTTCTTATCATAAGTATGATGTAGTAAAACTTGAAAAACCTTTTATACAAACAAAGAAAAAATATACTTTCATTACAGGTAACAGTATGGATAATACTATTTTAAATGCGCTACATCAAAGCTATCTGCAGCAAGAACAGTCATTGCTTTTCTTGCCGACAAGGGGTAATTTCAAATATCTCTACTGCCAAAGTTGCGGTAAAACACATCTATGTCCTTACTGCTCTGTGGGTATGGCACTACATAGAAAACGAAGACATCTCAAGTGTCACTATTGCAACTTTACTGAAGCCATCGTTGATACCTGCACGCAATGTGGGTATACCCCACTGACAAGTGAGCGTATGGGTACGCAGGAGGCTATGGAAGTTATCACCTCTGCTATAGAGGGTATACAGATAGAGCAGTTTGATAAGGATAGTATTACTACTGCAAACAAGCTAAAAAAAGCGTTGAGTCGCTTTGAGAGTGGAGAGAGCCATCTGCTTTTGGGTACGCAGATGCTTAGCAAAGGGCATGACTATGCCAATATTACACTTTCTGTGATCATGGGGCTTGATCATATTTTAGGTTTGGCAGACTATAGAGCAAGAGAGAGAGCAATGAGTTTACTCTTTCAAATCGCAGGACGAAGCGGCAGGGCAAAAGAGGCAGAGGTGATTGTGCAAACGGGGGATGCAGATTTTTTCAAGAGTTATTTGAGTGATTATGAACTTTTCATTAAAGATGAGTTGGCATTTCTTGAGATAGCAGACTATCCGCCTTTTGTAAGCCTTGCCCGTATACTCATTGCCCATAAAGATGAAGCCAAAGCAGGGAAGAT
>Ga0256828_1000665_pt1 | contig 22509 bp, 19 predicted proteins | sample CV88metaG_FD_185993 | JGI IMG/M metagenome (GOLD analysis project Ga0256828, IMG submission 185993) | Hydrothermal vent microbial communities from East Pacific Rise, Pacific Ocean - CV88 | ecosystem: Environmental > Aquatic > Marine > Hydrothermal vents | place: Pacific Ocean: East Pacific Rise...
GATACAGCCGGTGATGATGATATCGGTGCACTGTTCGGTGATGATGCTGCACAGGGAGCAGAAGATGACTTGGCCTCCCTGTTTGGCGGTGATGAGAAATCAACTGCAGCAAAACCGCATAAAGCAAGCGGTGAATCTATCGAAGATGAGACGAACAGAAAAGGCGGATGGGCAACATTTATCATACTGGGTATTCTCTTTGTCTTTATTCAGATCCTGGGTATTTTCTTTGGAATGCATTGGGATTTTGCTGGACGCGAGTCAAGAGAGGCGTATGAGTGTTTAAGAGGTTTTGCCACTAAAAAAGCTTTCCTTGCCTATTACGAAAAAGCCAAAACACATATAGCAAGAGTCGCACAACAACAGCTCCAAAAGTTACAACATAAGATGAATATTATCAATGATCACTCAGGAACTGATGCCGAGACCACTGCGATCTTGAGAAATAATAAAGACAGAACTTTCAAACAGTATCTTACATTTGAGGATAAATAATGAAAAAGCTATTATTTATATTTTTGACACTGGCTACTCTACTTCTAGCACGTAATGATGTTCCAAGCTGTTATAATGCTCTTAAAATAGACGGACCTAAAGAGCCTGCGAGAAAAGAACTTTTTATTTTGGTTGACCAAACTACTGTACTCGATAAGAATATGATGATATATACCTATAAAAATATGATGAAGTTCATTAAAAACGGTTACGGGGTAACCATTGCTTCATTCTCGGCAAATTCAAATGGTAAATATACCGATGTAGCTTATTCAGGGAAACTTGAAGCTCTCCTGCCGAACAGTGCAAAACATGAGATTGCAAAAAAAATACTTCGTAAATATCAGGGCTGTATGAACGGACAGTACAGGTATGCAAAGAAAAAGGCAACCAAAGCATTAGTACGTGTTCTTAAAGGAGCCAATAAAAAGCTCCCTCACTCTGATATCATCAAATCACTCAATGACATTTCAAAATATATTATTCAACCTTCCGACAGTAATGAAAAAGTAGTACTTCTAGTCTCAGATATGATGGAACACTCTTCTATCACTTCTTTTTATTCGAAGGGTTCACTGAAAAAAGTCAATGTATCCAGAGAAATGGACAGAGTTAAAAAAAGCGGATTTATGGCAGATTTCGGTGCTGCAAAGGTTTATGTTATAGGTGCCGGCATGGTAGGAAAAAACAGTTACCGAGAGTCCAAAACGCTCAAAGCTCTTACAAAGTTCTGGGAAGCGTATTTTGCTGCAAGCAATGCCCAATTAAAAGCAATCGGTACACCTATGCTGTTAGAAGATATTGAATAGTCTCTTCTACAGTTTTATATAACCAGGAGTGTTACATGAGTCATAAATTTATTTTTTCTCTACTTTTACCTGTTTTTTTTCTTTTAAACTCCTGCGGTTCAAATTCTCATTCTGACGGAAGTCCCCAAACATTTACTTTACAGGAAAAAGAGTTTCTTCACACTCTTTTTTTAACAGAATATCTCTGGTATGACCAAGTCACATCAACTGTAGACTATACTCAGTTTGCAGCACCTCAGGAGATGATAAACCAACTCAGAATAGATCCTCCCGACAAATGGAGTTTTACCATGACACAACAACAGTATGAAGATTTTGCAAATCAAAAAACTGTCGGTTTTGGTTTTGGTTTTACTACCGATCTTCAGATCTTTCTTGTACGTATTGATTCTCCTGCTTATGGAAAACTGCTGCGTGGGGACAAGATCATACAGATCAATGGAGAAGATGCAAGCAGTTCACTTATTAGAGAAGCAAGCCAAAATGTTAACAAAACTGCCGTATTTAGTCTACTTCGAAACGGCAGTATGGTCGATGTCACTGTTACACCGGGAGAGTATACTTTTAAAGTATCTCTGGGAAAGATCATTACAAAAGGCAGTAAAAAAATAGGTTATCTTCGTTATGACTCTTTTACAGAGAGTTCGGTAGCTGAATTTGAAACTATTTTTACAACTTTCCACAATGAAAACATTAATGAACTTGTGATAGATCTGCGGTATAACGGCGGAGGCTCTCTTGCTGCGGCAAGCAGTCTCATCGATAATATTATTAGTAATCATTCAGGTCAGAGACAAATGTACCTAGACTGGAATGACAACTATAAAAACAGAAATGCAAATTATACGTTTGAAGATGCAGACATGCAAGACGGAAACGAGCTGACTATGCAGCGTATTATTTTTCTTGTAACAAAAAATTCAGCTTCTGCCAGTGAAGCACTTATCAATGCACTTAAACCCTATTTGGGTGATACAAATGTGATCACTGTAGGAGAAGAGACACACGGTAAGCCTGTAGGTATGTCCGGTCGGACTTATGGACAGAACTATTATTTTCTCATTAATTTTTTTGTAAAAAACAATGCAGATGAGACCACCTCTTTTAACGGTATACCTGTTACATGTACGGCGGAAGATGATACCAGCCGTATTATGGGTGATGAAAATGAAACGATGCTCTCTGCAGCACTTTTTTACATTCAGAACAATACCTGTCCATAAGACGTATAGGAGTATAATACTCCTATGAAAAACCTCAAAAATGCACTCCTTCTTAAACAGCTTTATCAGCTTAAACAACTCGGTTTTAAATATACATCCGTATCTCCCTATAAAGAAGATGAATCCAATCTTTTGCTTCCAAATACACTTGAAAAATTGAAAAAACAGGCACTTGAATGCCATCTGTGTGAATTAAGCAAAAGCCGCACCAATGTTGTTTTTGGAGAAGGTGATCCAAATACAACACTTATGTTCGTTGGAGAAGCTCCCGGAAGCAGTGAGGACAGCATGGGTAAACCCTTTGTAGGACGTTCCGGAGAGCTGTTGACAAAAATGATAGAGAATGTACTGCATCTTAAAAGAGAAGATGTCTATATTGCAAATATCGTAAAGTGCCGTCCACCCAACAACCGTACCCCTACCCCGACAGAAGCACATACCTGTCAACCCTATCTGTTAAAACAGATCGAACTTATCAAACCTGAATTCATCGTAGCTTTGGGAGCTACAGCATACCATTATCTTACAGGAGATGAAACACCTATTTCCAAAGTAAGAGGTATTGCACAAAGACAAGAGAGCTACACCATTATACCAACGTACCACCCCAGTTATCTGTTAAGAAATCCCTCAGCAAAAAAAGAGGTTTTTGAGGACTTGTTGAAAGTGGAAAAGTTACTGAAAAACAAACTATAAAAATTTTGTTATAATTAATATATAACTTATCGTTATTATATATCTACAAAGAGAATAAAGGAGTTTATAAATGTATCAACGTCTATATATTTTCATGATTTTATTCTTCCTGACATCTCTTGAACTTTTTGCTTCACCCCAAGTCACTTTGGAAAATAATATATCTTCCTATACCGATTTTAATATAGAGTATTTAAAAGAACCTTCTGAACAGTCTCTGGGAATAGAACAGATATCAAGAATGCCCTTTGATGACATTATCAATAATAAGTTTGCCTTTGGATATAAAAATGATCATTTTTGGTTTCGTTTCTCTGTCTATAATAATTCAATAGAACCAAAAGATATGATATTAGAAGTTACGGAGCAATTCCACAGGATCACTGATCTGTATATAGTTACCGACTCGATCAAGCATAAAAAAAACGGATTGGCTGTTCCCCTGAAAGAGCGTGAGATCAAAACATCAAATCCTGCTTTTTCATTACATTTCTCAGCTTATGAACATAAAGATATTTATATCCATATACAGACAATTTACAGTCTTTTCGGTGCGATACAATTAAAGACATCTGAACAATTTTACAATGACAACCAAATGAGGACCAATAAATATATTTTCTATTTTGGTGCCATGCTGGGTATAGCCCTTTATAATCTTTTTATCTTCTTTTATTTGCGTTCAAAAGTCTATCTCTATTATGTCGGATATGTATTTGTATTTATACTCTGGACCGCACTGTACAAAGGTTTTCTGCTTCCCTATATCACTATGAAAGTATATGATCTATTGCAGATAACCATACCTGTATTTTTTGTCTTCCTGATACTCTTTACCCAAAGTATTTTAAAAACAAAACAGGCATTTCCGGTAATACATAAAATATTGAATAGTTTTATTATCATATCCGGTATCAGTCTGGTATGGATGCTGATCTCAATGCATTCGGGATTTTTGTTCATGAATCTTGTTTCAACAATAATAATACCTCTTTTACTGATACTGAGTTTTTGGGCAGCATATAAAAATAAAACTGTTGCCAAAGTGTATCTTATTGCCCTTTCGATCTTTATCTTGGGAATGAGTATTATCAGTCTTCTAGCCCTTGGTATACTTCCGTACAGTATATTCCTCAGTAATGCTCCTATTGTTGCTTCATTCTTTGAGATCATACTCTTTTCATTCCTTCTTGCATATCGTATTAATTTATTGAGCCAGAAATCATTTGCTGCAAAAAGAGCATTGGTCAAACAGCAAAAAAGTGAACGTGCCCGTCTCTTTCACGAAGTTGCAGAGAAGACCGTCGCATTAAATCAGGCAAACCGAAGACTCAAACAAGAGCTTGAAAAGAAAAAAATATTAGAAGAGAAATTAAAACATCAAGCCTCTACGGATTCTTTGACGGGGATCATGAACAGACGTGCTTTCATGGATGTTTTTGATCAGGAGATGAAAGAATCTATTGGTGATCATTCAGACCTCTCTTGCCTTATTATCGATATTGACTACTTTAAAAAAGTAAATGATTCCTATGGACATCATATTGGAGATATGGTCATACGCATCATTGCAGAAAAAATGGCTCAACATACCCGTTCTATAGATAAGATAGGAAGAATCGGAGGAGAAGAGTTTGCTATACTTATGCCAAATACTGATGCAAGAACAGCCTACCAAATAGCTGATCGGCTTAGAACATACATTGAAAAAGATGAATTGACATTTGAAAATAAGACGATTAAAATTACTGTAAGTATAGGATTGACCCATCGTAAAAAAGGAGAGACAGATACTCAGACCGTTTTACAACGTGCTGATAGTGCTCTGTATGAGGCAAAAAGAAACGGTCGTAACAGAGTCTGTTATTTTTAAGGGTACCCGCAGTCAGCGGAGAAACCCTTTTAGTCTTATGCTTCCCTTGCTTTTGTAATGATCGCTTCTACGATCGAAGGATCTTCAAGTGTTGAAATATCCTGAGTAATTTCCTCACCTTTTGCAATGGAGCGGAGAATTCTTCTCATAATCTTACCTGATCGTGTTTTAGGCAATCCAGGTACTTCTATAACATGATCTGCTTTGGCAATGTTCCCAATCTCTTCTGAAAGCAGCTGGTTAATATGATTTTTAATATCTGCATTGATATGTCCTTCCTTGAGAACTACATAGACAAAGATGGATTCACCTTTAATAGGATGTGGTTTCCCCACTACCGCAACCTCTGCCACAGAAGGATCATCTTTGACTGCTGCTTCTATTTCCGCAGTCCCCAGACGGTGGCCGGAAACATTGATCACATCATCCACCCGTCCCGTAATGGTAATGTATCCATCCTCATCCAGTACGGCACCGTCACCTGAAAAATAGACCGGCTTTCCATCTTTCACAGCATCTGAGAAGTATGCTTTTTTATAACGTTCAGGATCACCCCAGATCGTACGGATCATACTTGGCCACGGTTTTGTGATACAAAGAAGTCCGGTCTCCCCTACCTCTTTTTGCGTACCGTCCGGATCAAGGATCTCAGCCATAATACCCGGAAGTGCAAATGTTGCACAGGCAGGCTTTATAGGTGTAGCTCCGGGAAGTGGAGAGATCATGTGCCCGCCTGTCTCTGTCTGCCACCATGTATCGACAATAGCACATTTGGAATTACCTACTGTCTCATAGTACCATTTCCATGCAGGAGGATCGATAGGCTCACCTACAGTTCCCAGTACTTTTAATGAACTCAAATCATACTTCTTAGGCTCATCTTCACCCATTTTATGCAGCACACGTATAGCTGTCGGTGCGGTATAGAACTGTGTGATCTTATGGTCATGCACCATTTTCCAGGCACGTCCTGCATCAGGATATGTCGGTACACCCTCAAACATCAGTGTGGTCGTACCGGCAGCAAGCGGTCCGTATACAATATAAGTGTGTCCTGTGATCCAACCGATATCTGCAGTACACCAGAAAACATCATCACCTTTTACATCAAAGACCCATTCCATGGTCATCTGTGCCCAGAGAATGTACCCTGCAGAGCTATGCTGAACTCCTTTTGGTTTACCTGTGCTTCCCGAAGTATAGAGTAGGAAAAGCGGATCTTCGCTATCCATTAGTTCAAACGGACACTCCTCTGACTGGGCATCTATAAGTTCGTTGTAGTTATGGTCTCTATCCTCGACCCATTCGATCTCTTCATTGTTTCTTTTAACGACCAGTACCGCTTCAATACTCTCTCCACCCTGTGAGAGTGCACTGTCCACTACCTGTTTGAGCATATACGGTTTACCCTTACGGTACGCACCGTCAGCTGTAATGACGATCTTCGCCTCTGCATCTTCAATACGGTCCTTAAGCGCTTCCGCAGAGAATCCGCCAAATACAATAGAGTGGATCGCTCCTATTCTGGCACAGGCAAGCATTGCGTATGCTGCTTCAGGGATCATCGGCATATAGAGTACTACTCTATCACCTTTGGTGATGCCAAACTCATTTTTAAGCAGGTTTGCCATTTTGTTCACACGTTTGGAGAGCTGTGCATAAGTGATATGCTCTACATCCCCTCTGTCACCCTCAAAAAGTATCGCTGTTTTGTCTGCTTTTGTTGCCAAATGTCTGTCGATACACTGATTTGAGACATTGAGCTTACCGTTGGTGAACCATTTGTAAAACGGTGCATCACTCTCATCGAGTACTTTGTCATACGGAGAGAGCCAATCGATCTTCTCATCAGCAAAGCCTTTCCAAAAACCTTCATAGTCTTCTATAGCACTGTTTTGTAACTCCCAGTACGCATCCATACTTGGGATCGCTGCATTTTTTGCAAACTCCGGGTTTGGGTTGAAAATTTGTTTTTTATGACTCATTATGTTCCTTTGTGGATGTATTAATTAAAATAAGTTTAACATATTTTAAGAGAGAAAAGAAGAAAAATGAAAAGAGTGGTTTTAATAGGAGTATTTTACTCTTATTTGTTACATTCTATTATCATTTTAATTCAAACCTATACTGCTTTCTGCCAATCATTAAAAAGAATTCTTTAACATATCAATCTCCCAGTAGTATTAAATTTTTCTAACTTGCATTAATTTTATGTAAATCATTGCTGTCATCACTGCATCATTCAATGCATCATGAGATTGAAGTTTCGGCAAAGCCAAATCTTCCAAGATCGTATCGAAACCCAAATCTATATTTCCTTGTGGGATTACAGTTATCTTTTTATCATAATAAATCGCTGAGACCTCTTCTTGTCGGTTAGGCAATGTAATACCGAACATCGGTTTGGTATATTTGTTAATCATTGCTACATCAAATTCCAGATAATAACCAACCAGTTTCCTGTTCCCTATAAAATAAAGAAACTTTTCTATTGCCTCTTCAATCTCTACTGCATCTTCCAAATCACAATGGCGTATCTGATGGATAGTAATGCTTTTATGTGATATCTCTTTTTTAGGTTTCACAAAAATATGCATTGCTTCATTGGTCAATATCTTGTTTCCTCTGATCTTTACTGCTCCTATAGAGACGATCTCATCTTTTTTTGGATTTAATCCTGTGGTTTCACAATCATAAACTACTACTTCATCACCATTTGCCTCATCAAACAGAAATGAAAATCTTTCATCACTAAGATTATTACGGTTGTATTTCTGTTTTATAGCTTTGAACATTTAACTTACCAACCCTAAATGAAAATGGTATGCCACCCTCTTTTTAAACGATTCAACTGTTTTAAGTGCCTCTTTAAGAACATCTTTCTCCAATTTACTTAAATGATTGAGTAAAATGTAGTTATCGATTTCTCTACTTTGTTCAAGCTTTTCAAGTTGTGCATGAAGTCTGAAGGTATTGAGTATCTCTAAAGCTTCTATAAGATCCGTAGCATCTGCTTTATTCATATATCCGTTATCATTCAAGGCTTTAATACGTTGTGTAGTATTGGTTTTAGTGATACCCTGCTCCAGTGCTAAAGTACGTATGCCGTGGATTAGCCCAAAAAGTGCTCCCTTTTTAATATCGATTTCGTCTTTATGTGCTTTGTCTGTAGAAATAAAACGGGAGAAAAGTCCCAATGGTGATTCAAAACTCTCTATGGACTTGGCAAAATGAGGAAGGAATGATTTATGTTCATTTACTTTCTCAAATATGTATTCACGAAGTTCTTTAAATAAAGAGATATCTCCTGCCACAGCAAAGGTATCAAAGAAGATCGCCAATGCCATCATATGTTCATTAGACGGCTCTTCTATCCACTTGTTTATTTCTTTTTTATAGTCACTTAAAGACTTACACCACTGAGGATTGATCAGCATAACATTACCTTGACATCGTGGAAAACCTATCTCATCCAATACTAAAATAAACTGCTCTGCTATCTTATCTTTGCTTTCAGGATCAAATCCATCCTCGAAGATCATAGCATTGTCCTGATCGGTACGGAGTATCTGCTCACCTCTTCCCTCACTTCCTAAAAGAAGCAGTGTACAGTGATCATGCCACTCTTTTGGAAAAATAAGCTCAAAAAGCTTTGCATACATCTTTTTATGCATTTCTGAGACAAGTTTCGCAATGTAACGTGACTTTACTCCTTTAAGATGTAATGTTTTGACCATCATTTCCATACGTCTGCTCGCTTCGACCACACTCTGCAGATCAGCAGCATTTTCCAGTTGCCCGCTGATAAGATGGGTCTGATTTGAAAAATAACTAAGCAGGTCAATAAGTTCAAGCATTCCAACAGGCTCATCATACATATTAAGTACAGGCATGTGTTTAATGGAATGCCCTGTCATTAAAAGCAGGACATTAAAGAGCAGTTCATCCTCATACACACTCAGCATCGGATAGGTTTGTATCTGATGTATCTGTCTTAGATCATCTCTCTTACGATGTAAAATATATTTACGAAGATCGGCATCTGTCACAATACCGTATCCGAAACTGTTTTTTACGAGTAAAGCTACAGCCTTTTGCTGTTCCATTTTTTCAAGGGCATCAAGTACAGGCATATCAGCATCCACTATGCAAAGGTCATGCAATATCGTTCTATCGACACGTGCCACCATCATCTCTGCCATTTTTGCACTCTCTTTTCTATTTTGAAGCAACTCCATATGTTCAACAATGGAAGAGAAAAAATACTCTTTGAATGCACGATTACTTTTACAGAGGTCTAAAAACACCTCTTTGGATATTTCATAACAGATCAACTCTTCTGAGACAAAATAGTCATACTTTGAAACTTTCTTCTCAATAAGTTCTGCACCACCACAAGTATCATCTTGCTGATAGATATCAATGAGCTCTTCATCCTCTCTAGCTTCAACAATACCTTTAATGATGTAAAAAAGTGTCTCTGTAGCAGTTTGGGCTTGAATAAGTACACTCTCTTTTGGATAGTAAGCAATTTGTGCATTGTCTTCAATACGCTGTTGCTCTTTTTCATTTAAAAGAGAAAAGGGCAAATGTGCTTTAAGTTTCTCAAATAGTGCGATCATTTTTCCAACTTTCCTAAAAGATGTAAAGCCAGGAAGCTCTACATCTATTCTATTATTTTAATGTGAAGATGCACCTTCAGCACCTATTCCTGTTTGAGAACGGATATCCTGTGCTTCGTAGGCTTCTCTTTCTTCCTGAGCAGCTTCAGAATTATCGGTAATAGAGAAGAACCAGATACCTATAAAGGCTACAGTCACAGAGAAGAGTGCCGGGTATTTATATGGGAATATCGCCGTTTCATTTCCAAATATTTGCACCCATACGATCGGCCCGAGGATCACAAGCAGTACAGCTGTAGCAAGTCCAAGACTCCCACCGATCACTGCTCCTCTTGTAGTCAGTTTGGACCAGAACATAGAGAGAAAAAGTACAGGGAAATTTGCAGATGCCGCAATGGCAAATGCCAACCCTACAACAAAGGCAATATTTTGTTTCTCAAAGGCTATACCAAGGAAAATAGTAATAATACCAAGCACTACGGTAGCAATCTTGGAAACTTTCATCTCTTTTGCTTCATCTACTTCTCCGTGCTTGTTGAACACATTGGCATAAAGATCATGTGATATTGCGGATGCCCCGGCCAACGTAAGACCCGAAACCACTGCTAGGATTGTTGCAAATGCCACTGCCGAGATAAACCCTAAGAAGAAATTGCCGCCTACAGCATGAGAGAGGTGAATCGCTGCCATGTTCTTACCGCCTAAAATAGGAGACCCTCCGCTGATCGCCTGTTTTGCAAGGTCAAGATATTGAGGATTGTTCAATACCATAATAATGGCACCAAAACCTATGATGAATGTCAAAATATAGAAATACCCGATGAATCCTGTCGCATAAAAAACTGATTTTCTGGCTTCTTTTGCATCAGCAACAGTAAAGAATCTCATTAAAATATGAGGAAGCCCTGCTGTACCGAACATTAAAGCAATACCAAGAGAAATTGCAGAGACAGGGTCAGATACCAAACCACCGGGTGCCATGATCGCTTCATGTTTAGGATGGACTTTTACAGCCGCTTCAAACATCGCTTCGAGGGAGAATCCAAAATTACTCATAACAGCTAAAGCCATAAAGGTAGCTCCGGAAAGGAGTAACCCTGCTTTAATGATCTGTACCCATGTAGTAGCAAGCATCCCGCCAAATGTCACATAGAGGATCATCAATGTTCCTACAAGTACAACTGCCAGTTCATAAGGAAGCCCGAAAAGAAGCTGTATCAACTTTCCGGCACCAACCATTTGAGCAATCAAATAGAGTATGACTGTAGCAATAGAGCCAAAAGCCGCCAATGTTCTAATGGGTGCCTGCTTAAGTCTGTATGCTGCAACATCTGCAAACGTATACTTACCAAGATTTCTCAATCTTTCTGAGATCAAGAAGAGAATAACCGGCCAGCCGACAAGAAAGCCTATGGAATAGATAAGCCCGTCATATCCGGCAAGATAAACAAGCCCGGAAATACCAAGAAATGATGCCGCAGACATATAGTCTCCAGCAATTGCCATACCATTTTGAAATCCGGTGATCCCTCCGCCTGCTGTGTAGAAATCTTTTGCCGTTTTGGTTCTCTTAGCTGCCCAGTAAGTGATCCCCAGAGTACCTGCAACAAAAACCAGGAACATAATGATCGCTGAAACATTGAGAGGCTGTTTTTGTACTTCTCCTTCAAGTGCACCGGATGCATAAGCACCTGCACTAAAGAGCAGTGTCAATGAGAGTATAAGAAATCTTTTCATTTTATTACCTTTGCCAATTCGTCTTTTACTTCCTGTGTCAGATCATCAAACTCACCGTTGGCTCTTTTGACATAAATACCTGCCAATACAAATGCGATCACAATGATAGCAATACCGATAGGAATACCGATGGTCATCACACCTGAACCCATTTTGGCTCCTAATGTTTCCGGAGAGAATGCGATTGTTAAAATAAATGCATAATAGACTACTAACATGATAATGGAAAGTGTCCAGGCGAATTTACTTCTCTCTTTTACGAGTTTTTGATATTTTGGGTTATTCTTAACCTGCTCAATCTGTTCTTTTGTCATACAATACTCCTTTAAAAGCTATAATTGACGATAAATCTGTATTCATTCCAATCTAATCCATCTTTAAAATCGGTTGGGAAGTTGGCTCTAAGTCTTAGATTCAGACTTTTAGTTGCCTGATATTTGATATCAAATCCGGCTTCTTTTGCATTGGTATCTGCTGCATATGTTGCTTTACTGCCTACATCAAATGATACATAATAGCCTGTTGCCTTCAGATCAAGTCCTGTCAACTCCTTAAAATTATATGTAGCTGCTACTTTCCAAGTATTAGTATCGGCAAAGAACATATGTCTTGTTACCATACCCTGTGTAAATGCCGGCATACCGCCCCATGGAGTGATGATACCGCCATTCATGGCAGCATTACTGTCTGAAGTTTGAGAATAAGCTGCATATCCGCTTAAAGCACTGTATTTGGCACCAAGTTTCACTGCCCAGTAGTTACTGTCCACATCTCCTGCAAGTTTATCACCAATATCATTCTCATTAATGTATTGTGCAGAAGCTTTCATCTTAACATCATTATTAAGCAGACAATTCCATCCGTAGTCAGCTTGAAGATATACGGCATTTAAAATATCATGTGCATAGTAATCCCATACCTGTAGAGTAAGCCCTTCTATACCTTTATATATCACCGCTCCGGTTGTTACACCGGCCGTATCGGTTCCACTGCCTAAAGCGATAACACCCATATCTGCAAAATGACCGTCTGTTCCTTCTTTATACCCAAGACCGTAACCACTTTGTAAAGAGAGTGCCCCGGCAGCACCATAGACATTGCCGAATGTTCCTACAGACTCTCTTGTTACATGTGCCAAAATAAGTGTTGTATCAGCTATATCTGTATTGCTAAGTACTGCTGCTTCAAAAAGATTTGGAAGCATTCTTGCATCATCTGCACCTGCAAGCGGTGTATCAAGTCTTTGACGACCTACTTTAAGATTTGTATTTCCTATCTTATAGTTCAAATAGGCTTCTCCTATGAAACCATAACTTTCAAAATCATCCCCATAAAGAGAAGGGTCATAACTGGCTAAACTATATGAACCGTCATGAAGTTTTACACCTTCAGTTGCATAGAACTTTACACCTGCGCTTAAACCATTCCACTCTGCAGTGTCATACCCTATCCATCCGCCAAAAGCCAATGAATTACGATTATTTTCAAGGATCCCTGAGTAGGTTCTGTCAATATAGAATCCTCTAAGTTGTCCTGAAACTTTGCCAACAGACTCTTCAGCCTTTACAGCAGGTGTTTCTACCACCGGTTCTACAGGTTTTATGTCACCACCGGCTATGATCATTGTTGATGCTACTACAGATAGCAATACCGTTTTTTTCATGTTTTCCTCCATAATTTACTTCGATTTTATTATGAAAGATGAAAATAGCATTAAAATAGCATTGTGATTTTTTATTTAATTAAAAGAAATAAAGAGAGAAGTTGTAACAAAATGTTACAAATTAATACTGTTTATTGACCCTGTATCCTATACCCTTGAGACTCTCTATGAGATCTTCTTTAAGTATTTGGCGTACCCTGTGTACTTCCGCACGTATGGTTGCATTGTCTATCCGAGAATCATCCCAAACGTAATAACGAAGCATGTCAAAATCAACTATTTTATTGATATTGCAGGCAAAAAGATTGATGATTTGTGCCTGTTTAGGTGTAAGATTCTGTTCAAGATTATCAAAAAGTAATCTCTGCTTCTCAATATCATAACTGTACATTTTACTTATTTTTACCAAACTTTTTGATTCTATATTTGCCATTTTCAGTAAGCGGTCTATATGTAATGTAAGTTCTTTAAGATGAAACGGTTTCTTAAGGTAGTCATAACACCCAAGTTCATAGGCTTTACTTATCTGCTCTATCTGGGTAATAGCAGAAATAAAGATAGTAGGGACGAATATTTTCTCTTTTTGCAGTTTTTCCAATAAAGAGAGCCCGTCTATCGTAGGTGTATTGATATCAAATATGAAAAGATCATAACTGTTGTTATGTGCATGATTGAACGTCTCTTCACCATCTTCAAAGGCATCTATTTCAAACCCGGTATCAGTTAGATATTCCACCATGGCACTTTGCAGCATTAACTCATCTTCAAGTAACAGTATTTTCATTCATACTCCCGTTTTCAGCTTTAAAAGTATAGCGAAATATAGTAAGGTCACTGTCTGAGACAACATTGACTTGAACCTTTTCTTTTTGACAAATGGTACGTACTATTTCTAAGCCTAATCCAAATCCACCAACCCTCTCTTCTTCCTGATGAAACGGCTCAAAGATACGTTTTGTATCTTCTATAGGCTTGGAATGTGTCAAAAACTCTAAAACTATCGTTTCATCTTCTTTTTTCAGTACTACTGTGATCTTTGTATGTTTATTCGCATATTTTATTGCGTTGGAAAGATTGTTGTCTACTATACGCTGTAACTCTATATCCGAGAACCAAATACTGATCAGTGGTTGGATTTCTGTAATAATTTGATGTTTGTTCCCCTTTGCAATCTCTTCAAAGAATGCAATACGACCCTCAAGAAAAAGAGAGAAAGATATCCAGTCTTTCTCATATACAAAACGGTCTTTCTTAACCATATAACTGAGATCATCATAAATATTTGCTATCATTTTGCTTGCTGCTTCTACCTGTAAAAGATACTTATCTTCCCCAAACTTGATCTTATGCATATCTATATGCATCATAATCACCGCAAGCGGTGTATTGATCTCATGTATCGAGTGTTTAATAAAATTGTCTTGGGCCTTAACCAGTGATTCACTAAAATTTTTTTCTTTTTCTAAAAGTCTGTTCTGCTTGCTCAGGTCTTCCGTCTTCTCTTCTACCCTCTTCTCCAGTGTCTGGTTTATCTCTTTGAGTTTCTTTTTTCTGCTGTGAATGGTATTGACCATAGTGTTAATGTACTTCACCATCTTTTTAAACTCACTAAGCTGTATTTGATCTTCATCTATGGTTATATGTTTTTTTGAAGCTCTTTTAAAAAAACGGCTAAATGTATCTATCTCTTTATTGATAATATGATTAACGATCCCTAAACCTGCTAAACCGATACCAAAGAGAATCACTGTCAAAGAGAGTATCTCCATCATATATTTAATAAGCCGTTTTTTAAGTGCCTGTTTTTCAATTGAAATACGCTTTTCTACTTCATCAAGATAAACCCCTGTACCGACCATCCAACCCCAAGGTTTAAAAGCTTTTGCATAAGATATCTTAGGTGTAGCTACCCCGGTAACAGGTTTGACCCAACTATACTCTACAAAGCCTCCTTCAGCTTGTGTTGAAATGTCTATCAACTCTTTAATAACCTGTACGCCACTAGTATCTTTAAAGTTATAGAGGTTTCTTCCGATGTTATTTAACTGAAGAGGATCAGAAAGATTTATTCCGCTACTGTCATAAATAAAAATATAACCTGTACCATCCTGACGTCCATAGAGTTGTTCTATAGACTCAATGACCTGGGATTTTAAATATGCTTCATCCAGCATACCGGAGTTCTGAATATATGTATGGCTAATAAATTTCAATACCCTGTTCACATCAAAACGAATGGTATTTTTTTGTTCTTGAATATAATGTTTTCGAATAGAAACAGCTTCTTTTTCAAAATTATTATACTCTTCATAGATCACCAGTGTTGTAAAGAGTACTACAAACAAAAAGACAATGAACATTCCCCATATATAAATAGAGGTTATTGTTTTCTGTTTAAAGAGATTTAGGGACATATGCTCTTAGATGATCTCTACTTTTTCCACCACATCCAAGCCAAAGCCTGCAAGTCCTACGAATTCTGTATCTTTATTGGTCGTAAGAAGGTTGATATTCTTAATTCCCAGGTCTTTCAGTATCTGTGCGCCTACACCAAACTCTTTTGCCTGTTCATGTGAAATGATCTTTGTATCAAGAAATATGAGTACTCCACCGTTCTGTTTTAGATATTCTATAGAATTGTTCAGTGCATTAAAACGTTTATCATCAAGAACAAGATCAATGTCTGTACCGATATTGTGAAATTTGACATTGGCTGTCTCATGCGCTTTATAGAACTGTATGACAGTATGGGTTCTTTCCAAATGATCTTTATACGTGATCTTCTCTACTTTTGTACCTCTAAGTTCACTCTCCTCTTCAGTAATCCGTTTCACCAGTTTTTCATTTGCCAAACGGTACTCTACAATATCCGAGATATAGACAATAGGCATATCATGCTTTTTTGAGAAAAGTTCAAGATCATCCATACGGGCCATCTTTCCGTCATCTTTGATGATCTCACAGATCACACCTGCAGGTGCAAGTCCTGCAAGTTTACACAGGTCAACAGAACCTTCTGTATGTCCTGTACGCACCAGTACACCGCCATCTTTAGCAATAAGCGGAAATATATGCCCCGGACGGACAAAATCATCTGCTACAGTCAAAGGATTTGCCAACTTGGAGATACAGTCATCCCTCTCTGCTGCAGAGATACCTGTTGTAGCATTGGCAGAGTCTATGGAAACCGTAAAAGCCGTTTCATGGTTGGAGACATTCTTTGCTACCATTGGTATAAGGTCAAGCTTTGTAGCCATCTCTTTGGTAATAGGAGTACATATGAGCCCTCTTGCCTCTTTGGCCATAAAATTCACCATATCAGGTGTGGAAAAAGTAGCAGCATAAACAAGATCACCCTCATTTTCGCGGTCTTCATCATCCATCATGATAACCATTCTTCCTCTTTTGATCTCCTCTATGGCATTTTCTACTCTTTCTATCGCTTCTGTTGACATTGAACATCCCTCAAAAATATCTATATTATTGTGTATTATACCTACTGCGACTTCAAAAATAGAAATTTTTTACTTTTTTTAAAAAAGCTCTTGACAACTGGAACATTTGGTGCTATAATGCCGTCCACATAAGCAATATGACTTATGAAGGCTGGGGTATCGCCAAGCGGTAAGGCATTGGTTTTTGGTACCAATATTCGGGGGTTCGAATCCCTCTACCCCATCCATTTGGATTTAAGTTTGAATATATAAATTCAAGCTATAATCTCACTCCATTAACTCCTAAGAGTTATAAATTCCTGTCGCGGGATAGAGCAGTTTGGTAGCTCGTCGGGCTCATAACCCGAAGGTCGGTGGTTCAAATCCGCCTCCCGCAACCAATTATAGTTTCTTCAGTAAAATACATTACCCTCGATCTAAATAACTACACTTTTTTATATATCAAATATTATATATCCTTCTCTCTATTGCTCTAAATTTACAGTATTACGAAAGATAAATTAACATATTGGTAATAGTTATACGAAATAATCATTCAGGCTATTTTAGCCAATCCATAGAATAGAGAGGAAAAAGAATGAAAATGTATACAAAAGGTATGGCTGCAATAGTGCTATTGATCGGACTAGCAGGCTGTCAACCGCAGAATTATAATAAAAATGATTCTGTTATTATTGAGGCAAAAACATTAGCTTCTTATATCAGTAACTGGAAAGCCAACAGACCTGAAAGTGCAACTGGACGGCTAGTGATCTTTCAAGCCGGGGCAACTTCCAACGGAAAATTTCTTAAACATGATGATAAAGATGTAGTGGTCTACCAGATCCCTGCAGGTGGGGCATGTGATCCTTCCTATATGCGTCATGACGGTATAGCAAATATTCCCGGAGCACTAATAGACGGTGCCCATGTAGATGGTATGATCAATATGTTCGGTATAGACCCTGAAAAAGATTATGTTGTCTTTGCTGTAGGGAAAGGTGCTACAACGATGAGAGAAGTGGTTCGTTCCTGGTGGGTACTTAAATACTGGGGTTGGAGTGAAGATCGTCTAGCTTTCCTTAACGGTTCAGTCACTTACGATTTTTCACGATCAAGCGGACTCTCTAAGTATCTGGTTGACAGTGCTACACCACCGCTAAAGCCGTCTGAATATACAAAATATTCTATGAAAACACTTCAAAATCTACATACAGATATGCAGATCTATATTGCAGATATGATGAAGATCACGGCACAGGATGACAAAAAAGGTTATTTCATTGCAGATGCACGCGGAACCAAAGAATATACAGGAGAAAAACCTTCACGATTCAGTGATGACAAATTATGCGGACCAAACAGAGATGAGAAGTGTCTCATGCCTCTGCAGGGACACATAAGAGATGCTGTGGATCTTCCGTATACCGATCTTTTGATCATGAATGACCAGAAAGAAGATATTACCGGTAACGGTATTGTTGATAAAAAAGATGCTTCTTATAAATTCCGCTCTCCGGCAGATCTTGAAAAGATATACAAAGACAAAGGCTATAAAAAAGGTGATAAAATCATTACCTATTGCAGAACCGGTCGTAAAGCAACAATTGTAGCTATCACTGCTACTGCTTTAGAGTATCCTGTTTCCATGTATGACGGTTCATGGGTACAATGGGGTGAAATGGCAGCCGGAAGAACAGATGTCAACGGTACGGAGATCCTGCCTGAAGGCAGCCATCTAAATCTTGATGATCCGAAATATACTGTTGTGACCAAACATATAGAGCCTGAATACACACAACCAAGTTCGATCTATCAGATCAATTTGGATGCCACGACATCCAACAAGATCATAGAAGAAGACAAAGCTTACATGCAATAAATCATCTTATCCGGAAGGGAGAACTTCTCTTCTCTCCGGATTCCCTGTTTCTCATACTTACAATATCTACATTCCACACATATTGCACACATTCTATCTATGATAGAAATAGAAAATATATTCTTATTCATAAAAATATATAAAAAGGATCTACCATGACACATGTATTAATGGATCTTCCGTTCGATAAGAGTGCAATGGAGCCCTATATCTCCAAAGAGACAATGGAATATCACCACGGCAAACATCATGCGGGGTATGTGAACAAACTCAATACATTGATAAAAGATACACGCTATGAAGAGATGGATCTTGAAGCGATCATCATCACTGCAGACGGCGGTATTTTCAACAATGCTGCACAGGTGTACAACCATAACTTTTATTTTAAAGGTATGCGCAGTGACGAGAGTTCTCCCTCCACAGCTCTAGCTACACTGATAGAACTGGATTTCACTACAATGGAAAATTTCAAGAAAGCTTTTCTTGAAGCAGCTTTGGGTCTGTTCGGATCAGGTTGGACATGGCTAAGCATAAATGAGACAGGTAATTTAGTCATAGAGACATTTTCCAATGCAGGCAATCCTCTGCTTTCCGGGCATACGCCACTACTTACTTGTGATGTATGGGAACATGCCTATTACATAGATTACAGAAATGCAAGGGCTGAGTACCTTGAGAAATGGTGGGGGCTGATCAACTGGGATTTTGTCTCAGCAAATCTGGCTGCCTATACTGATACATAGCAAAGGAGTCACAGATGAAAAAAAGAAGTTCAAGAAGAAGTTTCTTTAAATATATGTCCGTACTCGGACTAGCAAGTTTCTACACCGTCCCGTTGTATGCAAAAACATCTAAAGAGACCGTCAAATACCAAGAAACACCCAAAGACGGGAAAAGATGTAAAGAGTGCCTGCACTTCATTCCTGAAACAAATGAATGTAAAACCGTGGAAGGGAAAATAGACCCGGACGGCTGGTGTTCCATTTACTTCAAAAACCCCAATTATAAAGAGACAAAAGTTGAAGCTGAAGTAAACACAACAAAAGAGTAACTACAACAGAAGTGATGACAACTCTGTTACATCCTCAAGGATAACATCCGGGGCAATATCTGTTTCAAGATCAGAGGTCTGGAATTTGCCTGTTTTTACCAGTGCTGCTTTCAGCCCTGCATCCTGGGCACCTTGAATGTCAGAGACGATATCATCCCCTATCATCAATACCTCTTCGGGCGGTAATCCCATGGAGCCTACTGCCAAATGAAAGAAATTCCTGCTTGGTTTGCCTATGAGTTTTGCTTCTACACCTGCTGCAAATTCAAGTGCAGCAATGAACCCGCCTGCATCCATAGAGAGTGTGCCGTCCTCATCTTTGAAATACCTGTTCTTTGCAGCGGCAATAAGCTCTGCACCCTCCTGCAAAAGTTTAAAGGCACTATTGAGTCGTGTATAGTTAAAATTGAGATAGGCATCACCTACAACTACAAAATCTGGCTTATCTGACTTAAGATCACTGAACCACGTATCTGCTTCATCTGTCAGAACCGTATAGACAGAACCGTTTTGGGAAGCGACATACTCTTTTGTAGCATCCAAAGCCGTAAAAAGTTCTTCTGCCTTTACAGAAAATCCCATACGGTGAAGCTTCTCTACCATTGCCAATGGTGTGCGTCTGGTCGTATTGGTCAAAAAACGCATAGGGAATTTCTTCTGTAATACAGTTATGGCTTCCGTTGCACCGGGAATGACCTTCTCTCCCACATACAGTACACCACCGATATCAAACAATAATCCTTTAATATTTTTCATGCAGGATCCTTTTTATGGTTTCATGTTTCATTATACAATGAATTATTCCCAAATCGCAATACTATAAAATAAGAGTTTTTTTATCTTATTTAAGAAAAAAACCTTGACCACTTAACCTATTTGTGCTATAAATAAGTATAGAGCACTTATATCTCCCCATAAGGAGGACAAATAATGGCAAATGAAGAACTTGACAATGTCGTATCGGGCGACTACAAACTCGGCTTTGAGGTCGATATTGAAACAGAGACCGTAGCACCGGGGCTGGATGAAGACACCATTCGTTTTATTTCAAAAAAGAAAGAAGAACCCGAATGGATGACCGAGCTTCGTCTCAAAGCATTTGCTAAATGGCAAACAATGGAAGAGCCCCACTGGGCACACTTGGAATATGAACCTATAGATTACCAGTCCATCTCCTATTTCTCTGCTCCCAAAACTGCACCTGAGAGTTTAGATGAAGTAGATCCGAAAATACTTGAAGCCTATAAAAAACTGGGGATCCCTCTGGATGAACAGAAACAGCTTCAAGGCATTGCTGTAGACGCAGTCTTCGACTCTGTTTCAGTCAAGACCACATACTCTGAAGAGTTAAATAAACACGGTATTATTTTCTGTTCCATTTCAGAAGCCATACAGGATCACCCTGAACTCATCAAAAAATATATGTTCTCGGTAGTACCGATGAATGACAACTATTTTGCGGCACTCAATTCGGCAGTCTTTACCGACGGTACCTTTGTCTACATCCCAAAAGGTGTACGCTGTCCGATGGAGCTCAGTACCTACTTCAGGATCAATGCACTCAATACCGGACAGTTCGAACGTACCCTTATCGTAGCAGATGAAGGCTCCTACGTCTCATACAATGAAGGATGTTCTGCTCCCACACGTGATGAACATCAGCTTCATGCTGCCGTGGTCGAGCTTATTACCATGAAAGATGCGGAGATCAAATACTCCACCATACAGAACTGGTACCCCGGAGATGAGACAGGCAAAGGAGGCATCTACAACTTTGTGACCAAAAGAGGTCTCTGTAAAGGAGATAATTCCAAGATCTCATGGACACAGGTGGAAACGGGTTCAGCCATTACCTGGAAGTACCCAAGCTGTATCCTCAAAGGTGACAACTCGGTCGGAGAATTCTACTCTGTAGCGGTAACCACTCTGGCACAGCAGGCAGATACCGGTACTAAGATGATACATTTAGGCAAGAATACCTCCTCTACCATCATCTCCAAAGGGATCTCAGCAATGAAAGGTCAAAATACTTACAGGGGACTGGTCAAAGTGGGTGCCAATGCCACGGGAGCCAGAAACTACAGTGAGTGTGACTCACTGCTCATCGGTAACCAGTGCGGTGCCCATACTTTTCCTTATCTGGAATCCAAAGATACGCAGGGACAGATAGAGCATGAGGCAACTACCTCCAAGATCAGTGATGAACAGCTCTTCTATCTCAGACAAAGAGGTATAGATGAGGAGAATGCCGTCTCGATGATCGTGCACGGTTTTTGTAAAGAGGTCTTCAGCCAACTCCCTATGGAGTATGCGGTAGAAGCAAAAGCATTATTGGAATTAACATTGGAAGGAAGTGTAGGATGAGCAAAGTTTTACAAATAAAAGATCTACATGCAAAGATCGGGAACAAAGAGATATTAAAAGGATTGAGCCTTGATCTTGAAGCGGGGAAAGTACATGCCGTTATGGGACCCAACGGTGCAGGTAAATCAACACTTTCCAAAGCAGTTGTAGGACATTATGATGTAGAAGTGACCGGCGGCAACATCCTTTATAAAGGTAAAAGCATCAAAGAGATGGAGCCTGAGGAGCGGGCTCTTGAAGGGATATTCCTGAGTTTTCAGAATCCCGTGGAGATACCCGGCGTGAATAATGCCTATTTCCTTAGAACTGCACTCAATGCCAAACGTAAACATGAAGGCAAGGAAGAGCTCAATGCTGCTGAATTTCTCAGAGCTATGAAACAGCATCTTGAAGAACTTGGCATGAAGTCCGACATGATAAGCCGTTCACTCAATGTTGGTTTCTCAGGCGGAGAGAAAAAGCGTAATGAGATTCTGCAGATGCTCATACTCGAACCGGAGGTCATCATACTCGATGAGATCGATTCAGGCTTGGATATCGACGCATTAAGGGCTGTCTCTGAGGGTATCAACAAAATGAAGGACGGCAAACGTACTTTTCTGGTCATTACCCACTACTCCCGTATTTTGGATTATATTGAACCTGATTATATCCATG
>Ga0256828_1000666_pt1 | contig 22469 bp, 22 predicted proteins | sample CV88metaG_FD_185993 | JGI IMG/M metagenome (GOLD analysis project Ga0256828, IMG submission 185993) | Hydrothermal vent microbial communities from East Pacific Rise, Pacific Ocean - CV88 | ecosystem: Environmental > Aquatic > Marine > Hydrothermal vents | place: Pacific Ocean: East Pacific Rise...
TTTACATACATAACAATCTCTCAATTTGAGGATTTTTTATCTTAAAGTGGTACCAGAGAGGGGATTTGAACCCCTAAGCCGTGAGGCGGCGGATTTTGAATCCGACAGCTAGTACCTATTTTTAGGCTTTCTAAGCCTTTCTGTGCAATAATTGTGCAATAAGTAGATAAATCTAAACTTAAATTTGCAGTTATTGCATGACCAAACTCTTTTGGCTATAGTGTCTTGACGCAATTATACATAAAATATTATTTACTTGTAATTTTTTTGAAGAATTTTTTTTGAGTAGTGGTACCGATAGGCGGACTTGAACCGCCACGCAATTGCTTGCGGGAGATTTTGAATCTCCTATGTCTACCATTCCATCATATCGGCACAATGTGTTTGTAGAATGGAATTATACATGAATAGATTGAGAAAGTGCTTAAAGAGGGGTGATTCAGCCAGTTTTTACTCTGACTGAATGAGAGCATTAAATAGATCTTCTTGATTTTTAGCTTGATTTTTTCTATTGTTAGCAGTTAAAACTTTGTCGCTAACATAATGTTTTTTTGTAACATCTGAACCTTTTCTATGCCCCATCGTTTCTTGAATTTTCTCTTCATCTTCTCCAGAAAATGTCATGATAGAGGCAAAGCTACGGCGTGCTGCATATAAAGTTTTATATTTAATACCAAGTTCTTTTAATAAAGGTTTTAAATGATAATCATTAATTGATTGACTTTGAATAAAAGGTTTACCATCTTTGTTTACAAACAACCATTCTTTATGTGGTCTAACTTCATAATAAAACCTTAGTAATCTTAAAGTTGAATCAAACAATTGTATAGTTCTAAAATGATTTTTATTACCTTTATCAGACTTATATTCAACAATAACTTTATCAACATTAATAGATCTTTGTAGTTGTAAAGCACCATTATCTAAATCAATATCACTCCACTTTAGAACCATAATTTCTGAAGGTCTAAAGGCACATTTAAGTATCATGTCTAAAAAAACACGAAACCACCCTGTGGATCCTTTTAGTAATGCTGCAACCTCTTCAGTTGTATATACTTCAGTTACTGCTTCCCATGATAAATCTATTGATTTTACAGTCATGGAATTAAATGGATTATGACTAACTAGTCTTAAATCATTTTGTGCATACTCAAAAATGCTCTTAAACAAATTTTTAATAAATTTTACATGTGTATAACTGTATTTCTCTTTTAACATATTAATCCAGTCAACTACGTTTTTTACAGATATATCTTCCAATGGTATATTCTCAAAGTAGGGTAGTATCTTATTTTCAAATACACTTAGTTTATCCCTTTTGTGAGATTCAGTTATTTTTTTTGCGCTAGCTTGTATCTCCAAAGCTTCATAACCGACATCTTTTAAACTTGTTTTAGTTGTATTTTGCGTAACACCTAAAATCTCAGCCAAAATTTTTAATGGATCTTGTCTTTTTAACCACGCTTTAACTGCTGGTGTTGCGTCTTTACCTATTGATTTTCTGTAAAACTTACCATTAACAGTGCCATGTGCGTAAACTTTACCATCTCTAATTTTAAATGTTCCATTACCTCTTTTAGTTGCCATAATAAACTCCTTTTTATGCTGCTATTTTATTTGTATTAGCACGTTGTAAAATGCTTACTGCCGTTTCTTTATTTACATAAGTTTTGCCGCCTTCATTCCAGAAGTCTTTATCGGGCTCAAAGTTATTTAAAAGATATTGTCTAACGGATTGTCTGCTTCTACTGGTAGATTCTGCTAAATAAGATACACTAACTTTTTGAGGTATCAACATATTTATCATGGTTGCTAATTGCCCCAACATATTTTTTAATTCTAAATATTCTAAATTTTCTTTGTTCGTTTTCATTTTAAATCCTTTTGGCTATCCGCCTACGTTTTTTATTTGGCTCTTTTAAGAACCAACATTGCTATTATGACAATTCTTAGCTTAACGGTTCTTTAAAGTACCAATAATATATTAAAAAAGGTTCTTATAAGAACAATTCATATATTATTTCATTATGATTAATTTTGTAAAATATAAAGATGATATAGATTATTACAAGAGCATAGCTCAAAAAGCAGCTGACCACTTAAATATTGAAGAAGATCTTGACGCGTTAATATTCAACTATACAAGTGTTTATATTTCTTCTGATCTAAATAAACAAAATAATCTTTTTCTAAACGCTTCCAAAGATGAAATAAACAGAATAAGAATATTTGCCAACTTTTATGAAACTGGCAGCAAAAAGCAAAGTAAAAAGATTATTTACACTTTAAACAAGAAGATCATGAAAAATCAAGAAGAAAAAGATTTTAGACTAATACTTTACAATATCACACTATTTAAAGACGCAATTAAAATATGTAAAAATCTGGTTGATACAGAGATGACAATTGTTTCAGTTTCAAATTTTGAAGAAAAAATAGAAGAGATTATTAATGAATAACTTTACATTAAAGCAATTAATACGTAAAAACTATGACATCTTAGATAATTTGTTAAAGAATTTTAATGTAATTATAAATGCCAAACAATTACTCAAATTTAATTCATGTTTCTTGGCAACTGAAAAAATAAGATATAAAAAATTTGACGACACAGAATATGAAAAAACTAGATTAACAGTTGCTACAGCAAATAATGTTAAAAAGATTTATCTCGTGAATCTCAACGAATCCTATTTTGTAAAAGAAAATAAAAAAGAATGCTACAACAAGGCAAAATCAGAATTAGAAAAAGTTGTTACACTATTCAAATTGATTAGAACTCTTGAAATTACAGCAGACACAGAATTTATACAAACAAATCAAAATGATAAATGTCTTCAAACACTTAAAGAATTACCAAAACTAGGGCAGTTGAGCAAAAAAGAAGAAAATAATCTGAAAGAGATTTTTAAAGATGAAGATCTATTTTAACTCAAAATTCAGCAATTCGCGAGATTTAATAGCTTTAAAATACATGTTTAAACAGCTTCTATGGCAATAACCACACTAACTAGCTACCTATATAATAAAACATGTAATTTCGGCTATTATGAGCCTTATTGAGTGTTTTAATGGTTCAAGTTTATTTGGGTTGGTTGGCGTCCCGCGGGGTAGTTCTTTTAACTATAAATTGAACAGGATCAGGGATAGAGAAAGAGATTACATCTCTTCTCTGTTTGGTGCAACAATCTTTTCAAAACAAGCAGATCTAATTAATCCCAGAAGCATTCCATTATCTCTTCACAAAAAAGTCCCAATTACAAAATTCTTTTAAAATAACCCCCTTCTTATTGCCCCAATTAACAGTAATCACTAAATAAATGTTAAACTAACAGTAATTAAAAAGAATAACTTATTCTTAAAAATAAAACAGAAGAGGTGGAGACCATGTTTACAATTACATTATTAACAATATTATTAGTTGGTGGCGCAATAGCTACTAAAACATTCTAAGGAAGAGACAGGAAGAGATGTTAGCAGCTTTGGCAATCTTTATTAGTCTTTATCTTTATGTTGCTGTTATAGCTACTATAGCAGCCTTCAAATTGAACTACACAATATAAGAGGTGAGCAAAATGTATTTAACAAGTATTGAAAATTTTATAAAAAATATAAACAGACAAATTGAGATATTAAAAGTTTTATCTCAGAAATAAAAAAAATAAAATGAGGGGGAGGTATTATGTATAAAGAATTAACTACTGAAGATTTAGAAGAACAATATAACAACAATTTAGATAATGATTCTATTTTAGAAAGAGTAGCTTTAAATTATAAAACTCCAAAACAAATTTTATCTAAGTTGTCAATTCATGATGAGAAGAAAATTAGGAGAGCGGTAGCAGCTAATAAATCAACTCCAGATGAAGTATTAGAATTGTTAAGTCAAGATGATTCAGAGACTGTTAGATTTGGGTTGTTGTTTAATCAAGAATTAGAAACAACTTCAAAAGCATTTCAGAATTTGCTAAATGATGAAAGTGAGAAGATTAGAAATTTTGCTATAAAAATATTACAAAAAGGAGGTAAAGGAAAATGACCAGATATACAAACATATTAAAAGAAATAAATAAAATTCAAGATCAAAAAATGCGTGTTAAATTTTTAGATCAGGTTGACGTGATAAATGACAAAGAACTATTAAAAAGAATAAGAGATACTCAAAAAAAGGAGGTAGAAAAAATGTTAGAAAATGGTGAACTTAAAAAAATTAAATTGGTGTGTATAGCAAAATGTGAGAATTATTCAATTGCAGAAAATAAATATGGAGTGTTTAAAGTTTCTAATAATTTTTTAGATCTTGAACTAAACAAAGAAGTTGAGATATTTTTAGATCAAGAGCAATTTGAAGTTCTACATTCTGATAACTGGATTGCTTAGTTTTTTTAGGTTTAATTAGAATAAAGAGCTCAAATATATTGATTTATTTTTATTTATATAATTAAAAATAAGAATAAATTAATCTTAAATTAAAAAGTGAGGTAAACAAAAAATGAAGAAAATTATATTGATAATGCTACTGGCATTAGTCGTAACAAATAGTCTGGAAGCGAGAGCACCATATGGAACTAAAGCAGATCTTGACGAATTTTTAAATATGGAAAAGAAGTTTTACTTTTCATATTCAAAAGCTGCAACAATAAGTGGGGACGAAAAATATCTTTATGAACCAATGACAAATATTGTCGGCGCAAATTCTGTAAGAGAAGAATATAAAATCGGATGGATAGCTCCCGGCAAAGGGCAGGGAACTAATTATAATAACGTGGCAATATTTGCACCATTTCTATATTATTATAAATATGATGAAAACAAAAATAATGAAAAGGGATATGGTCTTGGTGTTCAAGTTTTTTCAAAACTATTTCGTCCACCATTATTACAAAATTATATTAACCATGGTTTTAGAATTTCTTTTTTAGCTTCTGCTGGACTTGGCGAGCAAAAGGTAAATGGTCAAACATTTTCAACGGATACGAACAGTGATCCTATTAAATTTATTTTTGACGGTCTAACTGATTCTGGACAAGACGGAATTGACTACGGAGATTTTAAAGCAGTGTATGTAAAAGATACAAGCGTCTTTGAAATTAATATAGCGTTAGGTATTGCATATCAAATTACAGATTATATATTTATACAAACTGAAGCAAGAATGAACACGGGGTATTATAGTTTTAGTTATGCCGTTGAAGGTAATTCTGTTTATAGCACAGGTGCAGGATCAGAGGTTACAACTTTTTATCAATCAAATTTTTCAATTAACTTCATGTTTTAAAAAACGGGGTAATCAAAAAGCAATAAAGGGGGAGGCGTTTTTTAACTATGCTAATAATTTGTGTAGTTGAAATTAGAGCGGGATAAAAAAATTAATAGGAATAAAAAATAGTAGAGGGTAGGAGAGAAGAGATGTAATCTCTTTCTCTTATCTAAGGATTCATCTTCTAAATCTTCACAAAACAAATTCATCATAAAATATTTAGCAAGCCAAATAAAACTATTTTATCAAAACAAAAAATTATATATTTCCAAATCTTCAAAAAAATAAGTGATGATCTAAGATAAATTTCCTTCAATAAAAAGATTTTTATATTGGAAGATTTTGATTTTTGCAAATCTAAACACAGTATTTTTTTGAGCAAGTTTGGTTTTGGTTTTTGAAAAATGAAATATATAATTTTGAAAAAGATGAATTGATTTTGTTTTAGTTAGTTTATTATCTGAATTGAATTATTGTGTCTTAATTTATTAATTATATATGATCAATTAATTTTATTGATAGAGTAGTTCAAAAATTCTTTCAGAAGTTTTTTTTAAAGTAATAGTGTAATACAAAATATTTTCTCTTCGTTCAAATTTTTTTATAAATAATAGAGTGGTTCAAAAATCCTTTCAGTATTTTTTTATGTAATCCAAAAATATTTTCTCTTCGTTCAAATTTTTTTAAATAATAGTGTAATCCAAAAATTCTTTCAGAAATTTTTTATAAGTTAGTTCATATTTTTCTTCAAAAAATATTTGTGTGATCCAAAAATACCTTCGGATTTTTTAGAGTCATGGAGGAGATACTTCGTATCTTCAAATTCTTCGAATTTGTTGGTTAGAGGGGGGACTACTCTCAAATGCTTGAGCTTGTCCTGCAAACAGTTAACAAATACGTTAACAACTATGAGCTTTGTATGCCCAAGTTTACGACTTTTACTATGTTAACAATTTTATTAAAATTATTTGTCTATTTTGCGCTTAAAATGACAAAATGTTAACGTCATTTTATATGGTTAACCTTTTTTCTTTTCCAGCCCTATCTACCCCTATTTTTAGGGCTTTTATATGTTGTTTTCAAAGTTTTTTTTACAAAACGTTAACAAAATATGAGAAAAACAGCCAAATACTACTTATTTTAGGGCTTTTTGGTGTTAAAACTAGTAAATATTGAAATATCTTTATATTACCTATATGTAGGCAATAAATATTTATTGCTTCATTAGAAATCAATAATAGAGGTAAATAATTATGAGCAGAAAAGTTCTAGGATTAAATTTAAATTCTTCAGAGATAGAAGAGTTTAATAAGCTGGCAAAAAGTTTAGGTATGAGTAAAGTTGATTTATTCAGAACAAGAGTTTTACAAGATGTGGACGTTAAAGCAAAATTAGAAGACATGAAAAGTGAAATCATAGAAGATTTGGAAATGAATTTTGACCATAATTTTACGAGAATTCAAACAGAGATGGAAGATAAAATAGATTCTAAAATTGAAGAGATGTTTGTAAAACTGAATGAAAGTATGGCAGAAAATTTCGATTGGTTTTCAAGAAATATGAAAAGAGGTAATTAATTATGAAAGAAAAACTAAGAGTAGATCTAACTGATCAAGTAGAATTCGATTTTAGTGTTGCCGACAATTTTGAAGTGTTTGATTTAATAGAAGACACAAAACAAAAGAGTTGGTTAGTTGTAAACGTAAACGCATTTAAAAATAAAATTAAGATTGTAAAGTTTCCAGTTCTAAAAAATCAGGAACAAAATACATTTCACGATTTAGATTTAGACAATGCAAGTGTTGTAAGTAGCATTACAAAAATATTTAGATAAAAATAGGAGGAAAAATATTATGGTAGAACAAAAAAAATATTCAAGTTTTGAGCAGTTTAACTTACTGAAAAATAATTTAGCATTATCAACACCGCTAATTTTAACGATTCTAGTTGGTGGTTTAATCGGTGGTCTAATCGTTTTCTTTATTGGTTTGTTTGCATTTCAAGATTATCTTCCATTGAAAATGGATCATATGGTTTTGTATTTAAACGCTGTTACACAATTTGGAAGTGACACAGTTAGTTATAAAGATGTTGTATATGATGTAGCAACTATTGAAAATAAATTGGGTGATAGATTTTGGCAAGCGATGACACAGTTGTCTTCTTATTTTGTAATCGGTTTTATAGTCAGCATAATCGCTACACTTTTTATAACTTTAAAAATAGCAAAGAAAAATGCAGCAGCAAAACTTAATGAAAAGTTTTTAAGAGGTACAACTTTAATTAACGAAGATTTATTGGCAGTAAGCCAAGATATAAGAAATGTAGACGGCTACAAAATTACGGAGAAAGTAAAAATAGATCGTGAGCATGAATGTAAACACATTTTAATAAGTGGAAGTATTGGTTCAGGTAAGACAGTTTTATTGACAAGACTAATGAGGAATCAAATGCAACACCCATTAAATGTTGACGCAAAATTTATTATAAATGATGTAAAGGGAGATTGGATACAAAAACATTATAATCCAGAAACAGATTTTATTTATAATTTTTCTGATGAGCGTTCTATTTATTTTAACATTTTTGGATACATAGAGGATATGAATGAATTAGAATCAATAATAGCTACAATAATACCAAGGTCACCAGATGAAAAAGAACCAATCTGGACAGATTCATCTCGTGGCATTTTAAAAGGAATCCTAATTTATTGTATAGCAACTAATCAAAAAAATATGAAATTAGTTAATGACATGATTCATTTTGCGCCTAATGTTTTAAAAAGAAAACTAAAAGAAGTTGAAGGGACAGAAACAGCTATACAGTATTTATCTGCTGGTGAAACACAAGTAGCCAACTATATGTCAAGCTTTGTTTCAAAAGTAAAATTCTTTGACACAATACCAAATAGTTGCCACAAAGGTAAAGAAAATTTTGATATTACAAAATGGCTTGAGAGCAAGGGGCAATCTAAAATCTTTTTACTTAATAATGTTAAAGATCAAGAATTAAATGGTGTAAGAATTGCATTATTTGTCGATACGCTCATTAAAATCATTTTAGATTTTAAAGAATCAAAAGAGAGAAGAATTTACCTTTTCTTAGACGAATTAGGAGCTGTTGCAAGAATGGAAAGTCTTGAAAAGGGAATAACAATTGGAAGATCATTTGGATTATCAGTTATTGCTGGTATACAAGAGATAGCAAAGTTTGATAAAATTTATGGTCAACATGATCGTAAAACAATTATAAATAACTTAACAAACAAAATATTCTTAAATGTGGGAGATGAAGAAACAGCTAAAGCGTTCAGCGCAATGATCGGCGAGGTCGAAAATGAAGAAACAGATGTGTCTAGTTCGATCGGTACAGAGTCAAATCGAGATGGTGTAAGTTTTTCTAAAAAGAAGAAAAAAGAGTTTGCAGTTTTACCTTCAGAGATTATGGGATTACCACCTCTTGAGTTTTATATCAAACAACATGATCAAAACTGGGCTAAAATAAAAACAGAATATATACCAGAGGTTGACAGTATGCCAATATTAAATGAGACATTCAAAAAATGCAAAGACCTTAAATTAAATTTTAAAGTTAAAGGTGCTGAAAAAGAGCAGGCGGAGGAAATAGAAATTTCTGAAGATGAGATTAGCGAGTCTAGCGAAAAAGACTCATATACATTCGGCTAAAAGCCGACACCACCTTTTTAGGTGGGTATATAAATAAAATATTTTAAAAAGCTATACAGCTAAAGGAAGACTAGCTTACTGGCTAATCTCCTTATCTTCATTTTGGGATTGATCTTTAAACACTTCCTTATTTTCTTCAGCAGCTGCTTCAAATTTTTCAGGTTTATTATCTACGTCCTCAAACTCAATCTTAACATCTTCACCTTCGCTATTTTCAGGTGTTGATTCTTGGGTTGCCTCGTTCTTATCTTCTTCCTTGTCAAGCTCCATTTGTTTACCTTCGTCGCTCTCTGAATCGGTTGTAATTTCTTTTGAATCTTCATTTGACACACTATCAATTTCTTTCTCCGAATCATCATTTTCAGAAACTGGATTTTCGTCCATGGCTCTTTCCATTTCATATTCGCGGGCGTCAATTTCTTCGATTTCTTTGTGCTCTTCAACACTAAGTCCATCGTCTATTTGTGAATCTTCTGATGTATCTACACCTAGATCTTCTTTTAGATCTTCGCGATTTTCATCTCTTAAATCTTCATTATCTGATTTATCTATACTGTCTTCATGTTCAAGATTATCGAATTGTGATTCGTCTTTTATCTCTTCAATAGATTCATCTTTAGAATTGTCAACAGCTTCTAAAGCTTCTTCCATAGTTGCACCATCATCTCTAGCTTCATTATAAATCTCAGAATCTTGCTGAACTTCATTCTCAACTTCATTATCATCTCTAAGTCCAGCAGATTTATCATAATCAACTTCTTGATTTACATTGTCAATAAGATCTTCAGCCTTATCTCTAAATTCTTGAACTTCGTCAGAATCATTACCATTTGTTATAGCGACTTCAGCTGTTAAATTGTCAACAAATTTATCTAAATCTTCATTTATAGATTCTACTTTTTCTAAATTTGAATCGCTACCAACTGAGGTGTCTTCAATTTTGTCTTGAATATCTTCAACATAATCGTCGATTCTTTCATTGATTTTATTATCTTCATATTCATCACCAGTAGCTGCTGCTTCTTTAGCTTCATTACCAATTTCTGCTGCTGCGTCTTTATATAAATCTGTTACATCATTATCAAATACATTATCCTCTACAAAAGTTTTAGCAGAGTCTAACATGTCAGATCCAATATCTGCGGCTGCGTCTAACGCCATATCTAAAGCATTACCCATCATAGTACCAATTACTTCTGCGGCTGCGTCATGAGCGTCGTCGATTAAATTACCATTATCAATATCTGAAGTGTCAATACCGTCAAATAATTTATCACCAAAACTTTGTTCATCATCTGTTTTGGTATCATCTGGTTTAACATCATCATTTTTTACACTATCCTCTATTATCTCATTCTCATAAGATTTTACATTATTATCTTGTTTATCTTCACCAGCATAAGCTGCTTCTGTTTCTTGGCTGTTATTTTCTTCTTGTTCCATAATTATTCACCTCTTTATTTATATATTAATATTAATAGCTCAATCGCTACGATTTTTTTAAATTTTTAAATTTATTTTGATAAGTTTTTTTTGGGAAAGTAGTGTAAAAATATACACCTTTTAATAAGTAAAACCCCACAAGGGGGGGCTTGTTTAGTAATAGCAATGAGATCAGATTTATTGAGAACGAGCCTCATCTTTATCTGAAGATTTATCATTTTCAGTCATATTTTCAGAAGCTTTATTTAATTTTTCTTCTTTATTTTCAATGTCTGAAAATTCTATATTAACTGATTTTTCAGCATTAGAATTATTATCTTGTTTTACATTATCATCTGATTTAATATCTTCAGATTTTACACTATCATCTGGTTTAGTATCATCTTGCTTAACAGTATCTTGTTTTTCACCATCTTCAGATTTAATACTATCAACTGGTTTTTCAGTATCAACTTTATCTTCAACTTTTACACCATCTTGTTTTACACTATCTTCTGATTTAGTATCAGTTGTTTTAACATCATCTCGTTTTGTATCTTCAGATTTAACACTATCATCTGGTTTAATATCAGGAGCTTTCACATCTTCTGATTTAGTATCTTCAACTTTTACATTGTCTTGTTTTACAGTATCTTGTTTTTCACCATCATCTGATTTAGTATCAGTTGTTTTAACATCATCTCGTTTTGTATCTTCAGATTTAACACTATCATCTTGCTTAGTATCAGGAGTTTTCACATCTTCAACTTTATTATCTAAAACTTTTCTAACTTCTTTATCTATTTTCAACTCATCTCTAACATTTTCAGGAGTATTCTTATTCTCTACAATCGCAATTTTAACATCTCTATCGGTTTCAATTTTAGCCATATTTTCTAATGTAAATTTATCAGTATCTTTATTTTCAGCAACAGCTAGCCTAACGTCTTTTTCTTTATCTCCAGACAATTTATCTAATGTGTCTTCTTTAGTAAACTCATTTTTGGCTACTGCTACCTTGACATCTTTTTCCTTGTCAGAAGACAATCTATCCAGTGTATCTTCAGGAGTAGATTTATTACCAGCAACAGCCACTTTAACGTCTTTTTCTCTATCACCAGCAAGTCTATCAAGATTAATCTCTGGATTCTTTTCATTGCTAGCAGCAGCAACACGAACCTCTTTATCTTTATTCAGTGTAGCCGACATAAAATCCATTTTGGAGGAGTTTTTATCTTTAGCAATTTCTAAATCACTTCGATTTTCAACCTTTTGAACAGAATCTTTAGAATCCTTATTCTCAACTTTTTTATCATCATTTTTAGAGTCACTATTTTTAAGATTATTAGCCCATCTTATTTTATTAGCAGCGTCTTTCATTGCTTCAGTTGGCTTAAATTCTTTATCTCCAGAAGCTTCATTTTTAGCCTTCTCAGGCTCTTTTGCTGGATCCTTATGATTATGTGTAGTAGTTTTAACCTGCTCACCCATAGCCATTTTTTGTGTTTTATAAGCGTCATCTGTAAATACTTCAGCCTTCAATTTTTGACGACTAGCTGCAACATATGTGTTGTTTAAAGATGTTCCAGTTTTTTGTGTATCTACGCTAAATTGTACTCTATCAACTGTTACACCTTGACTTTTATGTGTTGTAATAGCATAACCATGGCTAACACCCTTATCACCTTTACTAAGATCTATCTCTTTAGTTTTACCACCAAAATCTACACTCATAGTTTTCTTATCTTTATCTACAGCAACAACCTGCCCACGTTCACTATTAACTATACCAGCGTCTTTATTTGTTTTATTTACTACAACAATATCACCCTTAACAAATTCTTTCTCCGTTTTAATTTCTACATTTAATTTACCAGCTGCCTCCTTTAAATTGACCCTACTGAAGACGTCCTTACCGTTTTTGTCTTTTTCTAAACCTTTTACTAAAACCTCGTTAGTTTTAGTATTAATACTTTTAACCTCATATTCCTTGCCTTTTGTCATACCTTTGACATCTCCAAAAGTAGAAATAATTTGACCTTTTTCAAAATTATCAGCCTTAGCTTGTTTAATAGCAGACATGTTTACAGTCTCCCTAACAGTTGCTTTTACACCAGTTTTTTCTATCTCACCGCTTTCTTTTAATTTAGATCTAACCGCTTCATTAAGCTTTTTATTCTCATCATTTGTATTAGCAACAATCAAATTATCCTTAAAAGTTACCTGCTTTTCAACTTTTTCACCTTTAACATTTGTACCAGTAAGTGTTTCTTTTTTAACAGCAGCACTAGCTACCGCGTCAACTCTTTTACCTTCATCTTTGATTTCATGCAATCTACCTTTTTCTTCAAGTTCATTAAAAGATTTTTTAACAGTAGCTTTGTCTCTGGCATTATCTGCTACTACTTTCTCAGATGAAGTTTGTTGTCTAATAGTTTGATTCATTTCAGTAGTTTTAACTTGCTCTTGAATATTCTTAAAAGCATTACCAGCAGAAATACTTTGTAATTGTTGTGTATCACCAATTAACACAACCTTGCTACCATTTTCTTTTGCGTCCTTAAGCATTTTATTCAAATCTTTAGCACCCAGCATACTACTTTCGTCAACTATCAATACTTTATCTTTTTTCTCAATTTTTGCATTATCATCACCAACTTTCAGAGCTTCTTTCTTGTCTGCGCCTTTCACCTCTTTAACTTCTGGCTTTTGAGTGGCTGCCTTAAATGCCTCGGATTTCAAACCTTCATCATTTTTACTCTTAGTAATTTTTACGTCAACCTTATTACTATCTTTTTCAATATTTTTTATTTCAACTTCTCTTTTTACAACAACCCCAAAAACAGACTTTTCTTTAACACTTTTTTGAGCTGTAAGTTCTCCATCCTTATTAAAAACCTGTTGCTTTTGAGTTGTAGTACCAAAACCAAATATTTCTTTTTTAGCTGTCTCAGTTTTTAAAGTGTTGCCACCTTTTTTTACTTCTAAAGTCTGTTTTTCAAGTTTAGCAACCTTTGCAAAAGATATACTGCTCTTTTTCTCTGAAGAAACTTTATTGTGAGCCTCTTTTGATTCAGATTTTACACCCAACACAGTCCTAGACTTTTCTATAGATTCATCACCTTTGGAGTTAGTCTTTTTAATAGTTTGAGAGCTATGTAATTGTGATCCAACCATACTGCCTACTGCACTTTTAAAATCAGAACGATTAACTGTACCAGATGATTTCATCTCTGTCTTAAAACTACTACCATCTTTGAATTTCACCTCTGATTTATAAGTGCCTTTCTTAACATTCCACGATTCTTTTTTAACGGCACCATTAAATTCACCACCTTTAACTAAAGTAGTCCTGCCTGTTTTGGTTTTATTGGTAACTTGTAAACCACCTTCGCCATTACCTTTAATTGCGGAACCTTTGTTTTTAAAAGCTTTATTACCTGTAGCAACAAAAACACCTAAATCAGCGTTGATCTTAGATTTTATATCTTCTTTTTTAAGACCTCTATCTTGTTCTCTTTTTGATAAATAATCTTTCAGTTTGTCTGCTTCAGTTGGTTTTTTATCATTTTTTGCAGCTTTAGGTGCTTCAGACTGCCTCTTAGAGCTGTTTTTTTCTTTTGAATCTTGTGATAATCCACCATCTTTTAAATTAGAGCTTGTTTTTTCGTCATTATTTAAAGGTTTTACACTTTTAGTAGCTCCCTTTTCAATATCTTTGACATGTTTTGCTACTGTTTTAGCTCCAAATTCTTTTCCAGAATCTAGTTTTGAATCTTCAACTGCGCCACCTACAGCTTTGTTTGTAGGTGCTAATAAAGTTACTTCAGCTTTATTTTCTTGAAATTCTAAGGCATGGTTTACTGCTTTTAGACTAGCCGTTTTACCAGAACCAGCCCAACCTTGAACTGCACCCACCTGTTCTTTATCTGTCAAAATTTGCATATAGCCTTCTTTTTGACCTTCAGATAATTTAAAATTCTTATCTTCAAAATCTTTTAATGCTTCAATTGCTTCTTCCTTAGACATAATAGAATGATCTGACCAGCCAGCTTTTACATCCTCTTTCATTTCGAGTATCATATCTTTGTTTTCTTTTTCAACTCTATACATTTCTTTAGTAGTAAACTCTTTCTCACCATTCTCATTTACACCAAGATTCTTAACTTCATGATCTTCTTTTTGTCCAATTTTTTTAACATTATCAAGTTCAGCTTTCAGATCAGAATAACTAAACTGACCAACTGCTAAATTGCTAGCCTCTTTTAATAATTGTTTTTCACCAATTTTTACTTCATTTTCTGTTAATAATGACATGGTTTTTTCTAAAACTTCTTTCTCATTTTTATATAAAAATTGTTGCTCACCTTTAGCATTTTCTTTTAATTTATCAAATGTAAGATCCTTATCTACCTCTTTAAGTTTTTTGTCCCAATTTTCATGTAAAGTCTCTTTGCTAACTTCCTGTTTTTCTGCTTTTAGGTTGTGTTGCAAAAACACTTTATCTTTTGAATTAAATGTAGTTCCTAGATTTTCAGCTGTTTTTTCCATAAAACTAATCAAGCCATCTTTATCTACACCTTCTTTTACAATATCTTTAAATTCTTTTGCTCCAACATCATTACCAGTTGTTGTTTTATAAGCATTACCAACCGCTGTTTTAATTTCATCATCACTAAAATCTTTTCTAAATTTATCAATAGCTTGTTCTACAATTTGCTCTCTTCTTTGACTAAATTTATCTATAACTTTTTGATCCATTTTAATATCAAAGCCATGGCGTTTATCTTCCAGTTGATAACCTAGTTTAACAACTTCTTTAGCCAATTCTGACTTATAAAATGTATCAATAGTACCCTGATTTTTTAACATTTCCTGAGCTGCTAAAGCTTTGAATTTACCTTGTTTTTCATCATATGTTTGATTTAAAATTACATTGTGAGAGTGCAAATGAAAATCACTGACCTTATCACTTCTAGCCGTTGAGTGGGTAGCTGTAGCATAAGCAAGGTTGTCTGTTTTATTAAAAGAATCTGTCCTATTACCTTGTTCGTCAAAGTTTGCTACACGAGCAAAAGCATAGTTCTCCTCAACAAATTTCATAGTCTTTTCTACAGCCATTTGGTGCGCTTTTACAAGATCTTGATCTTCAGCACCAATTGCTAAAGCAGAAACACTTTTCGGAGCAGCCAAAACTAAATCATAAGCGTCAACTTTTTTAGAGTTTGTATTGAAATTTTCTTTGAGTTGTACTTCGCCATCTTTAGTCTTGTTATCTAAAAGATTCCCGAACTCTTCTTTAGTAGTTTGTTTACCAGCAACTTCTAAAAATTCAGCTTGTACACCACTCCATTTTAAGTTGTCACCAGCAATAGAGCCATCACCATTATTACCACCAGTTTCTCCAAATATCGGATCTTCTTCATAATAGTAATTTTTAGCACTTGCGCCAGATAATTTTGCAATTGTAGCAGCCATAATTCACACCTCTTTATTTTTTTTATATATAAAAGAGCTAAAAGCTGCCACATGTTTTAAATGTATTTTGTTAAGTAAGTAAAATGTATTTAATACTTAGAAAAGAGAAGAGTACCAGATTTTAATCTGGACTTGAGCAAAGCGAAAAGTACAAACTTCTTTCTCTTCTCATGCTTAACAATTTACTTATATTATTGTAATAGTATTTTTTTATGATTAATTGGGAAAAAAGTAGTATTTGTGGGGCTAAAAAAGCCCCTGAAGATTAAAGAATTTACTTCCCACATTTCTTAATGTAGAGCGATTCTATATTTTTAGCAATTTTTATTATTTGGTCATTATCACTAGCAAGTTCAACAAGATTTTTACCTTTTAATAACTTCGTAGCAGAATCACATTCATTACTAATTTTAAGATAATTTAAACTTAATAAGTAAATAGCACTAAACACATTTTCATCTGCTAATTTTATTAATTCAGGTTCATAATGAAGAGCTAAAGAAATATAAGCAGGGTGGAAAAGAGCCATATAAGCCCCTCTGTAGCCAGCATTTGCTGCACTGATAATCTTAGGCAAAGCTTCTTCAAAGTTGTTATCAGACGCCATTTTGAGACCATAGACCAAGTATGCTAAAGCAAAATTTCTTTTATTATTATTCTCTTTTTTCACAATTTTTTGAGCATATTTAAAAGCAATTTCTGGTGCATTAGCCATCAGATAACCAGCATTAAAATAAATATTAACTAACTCTAATTGAGCATAATCATAACCTTTATCTGCCGCCATTTTTAAATATTTTAAGCCTTTGTCTTCATCTTCCTTTACACCTAAACCATAATAGTAGATTTTACCAATAAAATATTGACTCATCATGAAGTCTTTATTTAGCTCAAACTGCTCCAAAGCTTTATCATATTTTTTTTGTTCAAAAAGTATATGAGCATAATTATGTCTACTAGTTTTTAAACCATATTTATTTGCAGATTCTTTATAATAAACAAGAGCCTTATTAATATCTTTTTTTACATAAAAACCTTTTTCATACATTGCTCCTATATAGAATAATGATTTAGGTTCTTCTGATTTTTTAAATAGATCTAATGCTTGTTTATAATTGCCTGTTCTGTAATTTTTCATAGCTTCTTTAAAATCTTTATCTGCTATTGCATTAAAAAACATTAAACAAGTTAATAGTAGTAATTTCATTTATTTTTACCTCCAGCAGCCTGTTAAAGCTGCTTAATAAGTTCTGTTTATTTTCTTTAATATTGCTAACTTAGCGTCTCTTGCTGCTATCATTTCATTAGCTATTTCGTATTTCTCATTACCAGTAGCTCTGCCAAATTTTTTAAGCAAACTTAATTCTTTAAAACCTTCTTCTTGGTATTGTAAAAATAAATAATCTTTATCTTGTTCAAAATAATCTACAACACCCATAATATCACCAGATGACAATTTAAGTATAATATCTTGATATATTCTATTATTCATTCCGTACGTAACATCTTGACTATAATTATTCCTGCAAACATAAACAGCAACTATATTAATACCATCGTATTCATTTTTTTGAAAACTATTAAATAAAACACTGTATGTATCAGGTTTTAAATTAGGATTCTTTTTTGCCCATTTCTTATAAAGCATAACGACTTCAGAATCAGGTCTATTCATAAATACCAAAAAGTTAGCTAAAGCCTTACTATTTACACCCTCTAAATATTTAGCAGCTTTGTAATAATTCGGTACTAAGTTTGATATGTCAATTTGACGTGTCATACCATTTCTATCTGACATTGACATATTTGTAGAAGAACTACAAGTCATTTGTATTACCTCTTTTGTAGCGCCTATTTCTGCCGTCATATTTAATCCAGTACCTCTAAATCTACGATCTCCTATATTTTGATATGTATCAACTGATTTTATAGAAGATACAAACTTATCAGTTAAATCTGCACTTGCTACACTGCTCATAGTTATTATTGCTACAAGTCCTAGAATAATTTTATTCATAATTTCTTCTACCTCCCTTATTTTAATGTCTTATATTTACTGTAGTAAAACATAGCCTTGTCATTGTCTTTTTTAGTATCCTTATAAATCATAGTTGCTACTAAACAAGCCTTTGCTGAATAACAAGTATTACACTGATATTCAATAAGATTTAAACCAGCTTTTCTGTCTACATTGTTATAATGATTAATTGCTGCCTCTGTAAAACCAGTTTCACAAAATTCTGCTGCATTTGCTGCACCACTAAAAGCTATTAAAGCCACCATTCCTAAAATTATTTTCTTCATTTTCTTCACCTCTTATATTTACTTACCACTATTAAAAGTGGTAGTTCAAGCCAGCTACGGCGTTCACATTTGATTTTTCATACATATCATCTGTATCATTTAAAAATCTTTGTTCAATACTTACAGTCATTTCAACGTTTTCGTTAAAATATGCACTAATTTCTGTACCAAGAGAAACTGATTTAGTACCAGCTGTACCATAGCCCGCAACTTTAAAAGAACCTATATATCTAGTAGCTTGCAATTTACCGTACATATCAATAGTAGAACTATCTTTAGCATTGATATTCATTTCAGTGGTTGAACTTACACCATTACTATCAAAGATATTTACTGTAGCACTGAAATTTTTACCAGCTTTATTTATTACACCAGCACCTGCACCTGCGCTAACAACCCACCCATTTTCAATATGAGTAGAAAACATTACATTAGTGTCATGTTGTTCTGTAACACTTGCCTTAATATTAAAATCAACCATTAAATTGTTATATGGTAGTTGTGATAATGTAACTTTTACACCACCATCTGCTATACCATTATTAATTCCTGAATAAACGCCTGCTGTATAAAGCTCTGCTGCATTTACTACACCTGATAAACTAGCTATTACCGCCAAACTCGATATAAGTTTCTTCATTGTGTTTTCCTCCTCTCTTTTTACTTACATTTACACCCCTAAAAAGGGGCTACCACTTAGAAGTGATAATTTAAGCTTGCCATTGCGTTCACATTTGATTTTTCATATGATTCATTTTTAGTGTCATTTAAAAATCTTTGTTCTACACTTACAGTAAGCTCTACATTAGGATTAAAGAAAGCTCCAACTTCAGCACCAATCGCTGTTGATCCTGTTCCAGCTAAACCGTATCCAGTAACTTTAAAATCACCTAGATATTTAGTAGCTTCAAGTTTTCCATAAGCGTCAATTGTTGTGCTATCTTCTACTGCAACACTTACTTCATTAGCACCTTCAATATTTCCATTTGAGTCATAAATATACTCTGTAGAAGTAGTCGTTTTACCAACTCTGTTTATAATACCTACACCAGCACCAGCTCCAACAATCCAACCATCACCAACATAAGTTGAGAACATAATGTTTGCGTCGTGTTGCTCACTTACACTTGCTTTGATATTTGCGTCTATCATTAAATTTTCTAAAGCTAATTGTTTAAGTTGAACCTTAACACCACCATCACCAATGCCATTGTTAACACCACCATATACACCAGCTGTGTAAATTTCATTTGCACTTGCTGCACTTACTAAACTAGCTACTACTGCTAAACTTGCTATAATTTTCTTCATTTTAATTTCTCCACCTCTCTTGAGGATTTTTTGAATTTTTTTAAACAAGCTATTAACTTGTTATTTATATGTAGTAGGTCTCAGAATAAAAAAAACCTTAATAAATTTAGTAAATTTTATTAAATTTACAAATTTCCTTGAAAACCCCTAAATTAAGGCAATTACTAAACTAACTTTTCCCAAAATAGCAATATTTATTACGTAAAATTCTGTAGATAGTGAATTGGAAACTCTATTAAAGCCATTTAACACTCTTTTACCTGTTCCGATTTTTTCAACGCTACTACCAAGAATAGAACTAGATTCATTTTTTATACTTCCAAATATTTTTAAAAATACAAACTTTGCTAATTTAACAACAACTATAAATAAGATCATGCAAATTAATAATGTAGTAATAAATGTTGCAAAATAACTTAATGTTTCAGATTCTAAATTTACATGAAATGCAAGGAAGCCATAATCATCTGGAAATGATGTTGAGAATTTAGCTATAAGTAATCCGAATAATGCACCGAATGCTGTTAAAGATAATGGGTTTTTTTGTTTTTTATTCATAATGTTCACCTCTTTTAGTTTATTTAAGAATAAGTTATTCTTTTTAATTACCGTTATTTTAACATTTATTTAGTGATTACTATTAATTAGGGAGTTAATTAGTGCAATTGGGACTTTTTAGTTAAGAGATTAAGATATTAAGACATTAAAAGTTAAAAAAATTTAAAGGTAACAAATCCCAGAAAGGGACTTATTATTAATCTTTCATAAATGAAGAGGTGCTTATATTAGCTGCTGCATTCTGATTCATCTGAATAGCTTTTGATCTGCTAGAATTACTGGTCTTTTTAACACTCAAAGATTTTGATTTAGATTTACTAAATTTTAATGATCTATCAATAGATTTGTTGACAGATTTAGATTTACTAATATTTAGTTTATAACCGTAATATTCATTACCTCCGAAAACCTCAAAATTATTAGAGTAAACTTTAAGCGTTTTACTTATATCTGCTGTTAAACCACCACATATAATAGTATTTAAATTACCACCCAATTTACAATCTGATTCTTCAAGATCATACAGAAAATCAATCATCATATCATTAATCTCTTCATCCTCTATAAAGAAATCATTCTCAACATTTTGTGTTTTGATTACTTCAGCTATATAACCGCCATACACTAAACCACATACTATATACTCTTTTAAAGCTTTTTCTTGCCTGCTATTCAAAACGTCTTTTAATGGTGCATAATTACTAGCTGCTGTATTTAAAAAACTACATAAACCAGAATTATAACTACCGAATTTTGTTTTACAAGTGAGTCCGAAATCTGCATTAAATCTTGGTGCAGTTAACAAACTACATTTAGAAAAAAATGAATCAGCAGCCTGTAGATTGTACTCTTTAGTAAGTCTTTCTATATCAGTCAATCTTGTAAGTATTTTCACTTTACCGTCGAAACTTAATGAGTTAGTTTCTGCCATATCTTCTTTGACACTTTTAGTCTTAGATTCCTCCTTATTTTTACTTTTATTAATTGACAAATCTTTAGATTTTGACTTATCATTTTTAATATCTATGTTTAAAGATTTAGAACTTCCAGCTGAGAGATCTAAAGCATAACTACTAGTTGATAGAAGCCCTAAAAGTAGGGCTATATACACTTTTTTCATAGGGCTACACCTCCAACTCGATTTAATCTAAAAGAGCTTTTAAAACTGAATTAAGATCACCTAGATTCTTACCAGTTGCAACCGCTTTTTTAACGATTATCACAATCTCTTTATCTATTTCTTCGTCAAGCTTTGCTAATTCTTCAGCTTCTCTTTTTTCAGCCTCTTTTCTTTTAGCTTCAGCCTCTTTCATTTTTGCTAACAATCTCTCTTTTTTAGACAAGATTTTAGACTCAATTTTAGCTGTTGGTTTAGCTACTGGTGTAGCAACATTTTCTCTTTCTGTATTTGTTTTATTTGTATCAAACATATTAATACCTCTCTATTTTTGGATTCACTTATTTAAAAGTTATAAGTTGTAATAAGTCTGAGATTTTTTATTTAGTGGGTTTTAATAAAGAAGTAAAATTTAACGATGAAAAGCTCTTTGAAACTCTCTTAAAATAGATCTACGAGTTAAAGCTGCTGTATAACTAGTTTTTTGCACTGGGCAATCAAAACAAAAATTGGAAAGTGAATGCAATCTATTTAAATTTTCAGTAGTATAAGCTTCTTCGCGTTTCGCTAAACACTGACTAGCAGTGCATTTAAGCTTAACTACACATACATCTTTCTTCTTTTCCATAATTCATCTTCTCACCATTAAATAATTCAACATATTTAAGTCGCGCTCTTTTGTAAGTCTCACTTTTTTGTAAAAACTCTAAAAATTTAAACGGCTTCATTTTACTCGGGCTTGGTTTTCTGTACATACATTTTGTACAATCTTCAAGTTGCTTTTCAGCAATTTTTACACTAACCATATTTTCTATTCTGCTTCTAATTGTTCTACACGTACTTGTACTACACATTTTTACCACCTCCATCATTTATTTTGCATAAGTAAAAAAACTCGTCAAAATTCTTCAATATCAACTCAACTATAACTGGATCAAACTGAACACCCTGTTGCGCTTTAAAAAAATCATAAACATCTTTTATTGCCCAACCCTTTTTATAGACACGATCGCTTATCAAACTATCTAGCACATCTGCGGCAGCTATTATTCTCGCAAAAAGATGAATTTGTTGACCTCTTAACTTTTGCGGGTAACCTGTACCATTCCATTTTTCATGATGTTGAAGTGCAACAATTGCCCCCAATTTAAGGGTTTTATTATTACTAGCACTAAGTATTTTGTGACCATATTCTGAATGTTTTTTTATAATTTCAAATTCATCTTTTGTTAAAGAGGATGGCTTACTTAAAATCTCAGTCGGTATATAAAGCTTACCAATGTCGTGTAATGGTGCTACCTCTTTTATCTTGTTACAAAGATTCTCC
>Ga0256828_1000668_pt1 | contig 22420 bp, 21 predicted proteins | sample CV88metaG_FD_185993 | JGI IMG/M metagenome (GOLD analysis project Ga0256828, IMG submission 185993) | Hydrothermal vent microbial communities from East Pacific Rise, Pacific Ocean - CV88 | ecosystem: Environmental > Aquatic > Marine > Hydrothermal vents | place: Pacific Ocean: East Pacific Rise...
ATGTGGGGTAATGGTCTTTGAGTAACTTTAATGATGAGTTACATACTTTAGCCCCGAGTGAAGATGGTTCCTATACGGCATATTCAAAAGAGTATCAAGAACATTATCATTCTACAAAAGATGGGGCTCTCTCTGAGTCTCTTTATAAACATATTATCCCTGCCTATCAACATACATATTCTAAAGATGAAGTAGTTATTTTAGATATTTGTTATGGTCTTGGGTTTAATACTTTGGCAACGATTCTATACTACAAAGAGCATGCTCCAAAGAAAAAGCTGCGTATCTTCTCCCCTGAACTTGATGCTTCTTTAGTCGCCTCTTTAGTTGAGTTTAGTTACCCTCCTGAGTTTGCAGTACTTCAAGAGATTATTAATGGTGTAAGTAGAGAAGGGTTTTATAAAGATGAGGGCTTACATGTAGAGGTTTTTTTAGGTGATGCACGAGAGTATATAAAGAGGTTTGAGAACTTTTTTGATGTGGTGTATCAAGATGCTTTTTCCCCATCAACAAACCCTATTTTATGGACAAAAGAGTATTTTAGTGACATAAAAAAAGCGATGAAAGAGGATGGCATTGTAACAACATACTCCACAGCACTTAAAACCCGTTTAGCACTGTATGAAAATAACTTTTTTATCTACTTAAACAAAGGGGAGCATTTTAGAAATGCAACACTTGCCTCATTGGTGCCGTTATCAGGCTATGAAGAGGTTAATATGAAGCATAAAATAGCGTGTAATGAAGGTGTCAAACCACTGAGTGATGCAGATGTATGCAAATAGTTGTTTTTCTACTTCTTTTTATTACAGAACTTTGTGCTGAGACACTCGAAGAGATAGCACATAAAGCATATATTGCCAACATCAATACCTTACTGATTTTTACATCAAGTGAGGGGTTAAACTCGGGGCATTATCACTTTTCAAAAATAGGGGTAGATATGGATGTCTCACATCTCCCTTTCACTTACCATTTTTCCTCTTCTGAAGGGTTCAATTATTTTATAATGGGAAATGTAGGCTATAGTCGTGTTGCTCTTACACAAACAAATGTAGCATTACAAGGGGTAGAGCTTAATTATGATAACCATATCCAAACCTATACAGCAGGTTTGGGTGGTGGTGTGCGTTATAAGGTGGATGATGCTTTATATGTGATGGGTGGAATAGAGTTGATATTTTCCCGTTCAGGAGCGAGTGTCAAACAGCCAGAGAATGATTATGGAGATATTATAGAGGATTTTTTTAACAACCACTATAACGATAATCTTTCCTATGAATATCTCATCAAGGGTGGGTATGAACCTCAAAACTACAGCTATAAACCCTACATAACATTGGGGTATAAAATTTATGATACAAAATCAACGATGAATCTTGATGAGATGCTGACATTGAGTAGTCATTCGAGTGTTGCAACCCTCTCTTTAGGTGTAGAAACTCCCTCTTTATATACTTTTGGGAAGAGGTATGTGACTTTTGAGGGGTATTATCATCTCAATTATTTAGATGGGCTTGTTGAGGATGTCACAAAGTTTTACTGGTATAGCAGTGTAGGTGGGGTGTGCTATCTTTACACGCCTCAAAAACCGTTTTTTGCATCCCGTTTTTTTCTTGAGCTTAGTAGTGTACGCTCGTATGGTTTAGAGGGGTACAATGTGGGTGTTGGCTTTACCCTCAAGCTTTAAAACAGCTCGATAACTTCTAAAAAAGCCTCTCCAAACTGAGCAAATTTTTTCTCACCAACCCCATTGACATCAAGCATCTCCTCTTTGGTTGTTGGCATCTCATTGGCAAGATGTTTAAGTGTTTTGTCACTAAAGATGAGGTACGCTGGAACACCAAGTTCACTCGCAAGCTCACCCCTTTTTTCACGCAGTTTTTCAAAAAGCTCTTTATCGTATTCAAACGATTCTGTTTGTTTGATTTTTTTCTCTTTAGTGTTGATTTGTAAGCGAGAAGCTTTGATATCTACAGGTTTTTGAGATTTTAAAACAGCTATGGCATCTTGGGTGAGTTTTAAGACACTAAACTCCCCTAAGCTGAGTATTTGAAGTTCTAAAAGTCGCTCCACAATGACAAACCACTCTTTTTTACTCATATGTTGTCCTATATTGTAAACAGAGAGGGCATCAGCTTTGTTGGCTAGAATCTTTTGCTCTTTAGATCCACGAAGAATATCAATGATATAGTTTTTTCCAAAGTTTTGGTTGGTTTTGTAGATAGCACTTAAAATCATCTGTGCCTCTTTGGTGATATCTTGGCGTTTTGCATCAGAGTTAAGACAGTTGTCACAACGGGTTTGGCAACTCTCCAAGGTATCATCAAAGTAGTTGGCAAGTTGCTTGTGAAAGCAGATTTCACTTGTCGCATACTTGTAGATTTGGTCAAGTTTTTGTTCAAGATGGTGTTTATACTCCTCATTGGTTATCTCATGAAGAAAGTGTTTATGTTGCACCATATCACCAGCATTAAAGAGTAAAAGTGTCTCAGAATCTTCCCCATCTCGTCCAGCTCGTCCTATCTCTTGGTAGTAGTTTTCTTGAGATTTTGGTAGGCTCATATGCACCACAAAACGGATATCACTTTTATCTATACCCATACCAAAGGCGATAGTGGCAACCATAATGTTTACTTTGTCATTGACAAAAATTTTAAAGTTTTGCTCCCGTACATGTTGGGGAAGTCCTGCATGATAGGGGAGCGATTTGTAGCCGTTTTGATTAAGAAAAGTGCTTAACTCTTCAGCTTTTTTACGAGAGCTTACATAAACGATACCACTCTCATCTTGATGACGAAACAAAAAGTTTTTGAGTTGTGTGTAGCCGTTACTTATACGGCGTTCAGCCGAGATAAAGATATTTTTACGAAAAATCTTCCCTTTGAGGGTAACGGGGTTGTCTAAACGAAGTTGGTGTAAGATATCGTGAGTGACATTATGGGTGCTTGTTGCTGTAAATGCTGCAATGTTGATATTTGGAAAATTGGCTTTGAGATTACCTAATGCTCTATAGTCATCACGAAATTCATGCCCCCATTGGCTGATACAGTGTGCCTCATCTATCACAAAAAAGTTGATACGAAGTTGATGTAAGATTTGGAGTGTTTCTCCGTTGTTGAGTCGCTCAGGGGAGAGGTACAAAAACTTTAAGTGCCCCTCTTTGGCATTGTAGATAATCTCTTGAACTTCTTGAAAACTTTGAGCTGAGCTTATCATATCAGCTGGAATATTTTGCGCTTTGAGTGCTGCTACTTGGTCTTGCATAAGAGCGATAAGAGGTGAAACAACGATAGTGATACCATCCATCATCATGCTAGGGAGTTGAAAAACAAGTGATTTTCCCCCACCTGTAGGGAGAATCATCACCATATCTTTGCCCTCTAAAATAGCATCGACACCCTCCTCTTGGAGGGGGCGAAAGCTGTTATGCCCAAAAATATCTTTAAGAACTTTGTTTTTAGTAGCTTGCACTAATGCTCTCGACCTCTTCCCATGAAAGAGTGGTTGTAGGGGCTTGTTTGTGTTGGAGTATATGGGCGATGTAACGGGCAAACATATCTGTTTCTATGTTTACATGTGAGCCTTTTTTATAGTTTTTAAAAAGGGTTTCTTTCATCGTATGAGGGATGATAGTAAGGCGAAAACTCTCAGTAAATACCTCATTGACTGTAAGGCTTACCCCATCAATGGTGATAGATCCTTTAGGAACAATATAAGGGATGAATTTTGTATCAATTTTTATAAAAACATCATAAGAATTACCATTGTCTTGAATCTTCTCTATCGTACCGATAGTATCGACATGCCCTTGAACAATATGCCCCTCAAATCTATCACCCATCATCATGGCAGGTTCTATGTGTACTTCATTTTTATAGTTTTCTATGGCTAAAAGTTTTTGACTCTCAGGGGAGAGCTCGACAGAAAAACCATCAGGATGTACCTCTATGACAGTTAAACATGCACCATTAATAGCGATAGAATCACCAAGCTTGGCTTTGTGTTTCGCTTGAATACTCAGTTTTGCTCCCACAAAACTTTTTACTTTTGCTACTTCTCTTATAAGTCCTGTAAACATCTTAAAAAACTATCTTTCCGTCTTCTTGAAGCGAACGAATAATCTGTTTTGCTTTTTCATGACCAGCATACGCTGCTTTACGACATAACTCTAAAGCTTTATCGTTGTCTTGTTCACATCCTATCCCTTGGTCGTATAAAAGTCCAAGATTGTAAAGCCCTTGTGCTAGACCACCATCAGCTGCTCGTTTAAAACAGATAAAACATCGTGCATCATCTTTGATTACACCAAGACCATCTTTATAAAGCACACCTAAATTATTAAAGGCTTGTAGATGTCCCCTTTTTGCTGCCTCTTCATACCAAAAAGCTGCTTCTGAGTAGTTTTGCACACATCCAAGTCCTCGCTCAAGCATAAGTGCTGTTTCATACATTGCAGGGGGTACCTCTTTTTGTGCTGCTTCTAAATGAAGCTCAAACGCTTTAAAAAGATTATGCTCAACACCACCGATACCATTTTCATATAAGATGGCAAGATTAAAAAGTGCATAAGGTTGTTTTTTTTCTACAGCTTTTTTATAAAGTTCTAATGCTTTTGCATCATCTTTTTGGCATCCTTGTGCCATTTGGTACATATAAGCAAGTGATGTTTGTGCATCAGCATCTCCCTCATTAGCAAGTTGTGTATAGAGTTCAAAAGCTTTATCATACTCTTTTGCAGTATATGCTTTGTGTGCTTCTTGTATCATTGAAATTTCCCTTTTATCATCGTGGTGCAATTATACAGAATCTTTAATAAAGAAAGGTAAAAGAAAAAAAAGAGTAGGATTGTATTAGTGAGTTTATAGTGAGATGGGGAAATAATGTTAGGTAGATTTTTAATTATATTTTTTGTGATTGTAAGTTCTTTATTTGCAGGCTGGGGTAATGGCTGGGGTGGAGGTAACAATGGTGGAGGGGGTGGTGGCTCCCAAACACTTGTTGTTGACTCTAATCCTGAAACTTCTAGTTCATGGTTGGGTGAAACAGAAACAAGTTGTGAAGATACTGAAGATTTTTATGACACGATTCAAGATGCTGTAGATAATGCTAATGATGGAGACACTATCAAAATTTGTGCAGGAGATTATCGAGAAAAAGTAACTATTGAAGATATAGATGATCTTAACATTACAAGTGGGGCAGATGTTGATGTTCCAACAGATGTTAATTGGACAAATGATGATATTGTTTTAGAAATGAAGGGAGCAAATAATTTACATGTTGAAAATATTTCATTACATATGGATAATAGTTCTGATTCATCCAGAACAATCTACTTGAAATCTGGAGGTAATTTTTCTGCTACAAATCTCATAGTTATTTCAGATAAAGGTCGAGCATTTTATGCAAAGCAAAATGCTGAAAATACTTTAAAAAAGATGACTTTACATGCTACAAAAGAAGCTATCTTAATTAAATCAGGAAAGAAGCAAACTTTTGAAGATATTAATATCTCTGGAGGGTCAGATGATGGTTCAGGAGCTTTATATGTTCAAGATGCAAATGGTACAGAGGTTGTTTTGACCAATGTTGATATTAATGTAAGTGTTCGTGCTGTATTAATAAAAAATGCCATTCCTATCATTTCAAATAGTAAAATAGTAACTAATGGACCTCATACAACAGTAAAATTATATGATGATACAAATGATACACAAATTTCAGATAGTTGTTTTTATAGCGAAGATACAGACTATGCGCTTTATATAAAAAATACAGAACAAAATGCTGATGTAACTGATAGTTGTTTTTATGGAGCTGTTGAAAAACTTGCTTATTCTAAAGCATCAGAAACTGGTTTTGATCAAAACTACTGGGATGGATTGGCAAGTGATACGTATGATTATAACAACGTTGTAGATTCTAATCCTCGCTCAAGTTGCCCTAACAGTTGTGGTGGGACAACAGATGATACTCCAGCAGCTGACTATAGAATGGATGAGTGTTCATGGGATGGTACTGAAGATGAGGTAAAAGATCAGACAGATAACCACTATGATGGAACAGCTAAAAATGGTGCTACAACAGAGAGTAACACCACTGTAGGTGGTGGTTTGTGTCAGGTTGGAAAGTTTGATGGTGATGATGACTATGTATATAATGATGATATCTATGAGTATTTAAAAACAACAGCATCTTTAAGCTTTTGGATAAAAACAACACAAACTGGTGATGCTGATGATGCTTGGCGTTCCCCTGGTGTTGTAGGTATTGAAGAGAGTGGTGGGAGTGATGATATCTTTTGGGGATGGCTTGATGATAAAGGTCATATAGGAGTTTCTAAAGGAAATAATGATGATGATTCTCGCTCTTCAACAGCTGTGAATGATAATCAATGGCACCATGTTGTACTTGCAAGAGACAGTAGTAATGGTGATGTGAAAATCTACATAGATGGTGATTTAGATACAAGTGGTTCTACTGATAGTGGTGATGTTGGTAACAGTTTTAGTAGTATAGGTCGTATTGAAAATACAGACTCTTCAAAAGAGTTACACTATTTTCAAGGTTATATTGATGAGTTGAAGGTGTATCCAAAAGTTTTGAGTTCTTCAGAAGTTAGTAAGATATACTCCAATGAAAACGATGGAAAAAATTATGATGGTTCAGACAGAGTTTGTAATGATTGTAATGGTGGAGGGAGTACAACACCTATAGAGGGTGATTATAATGGTGTTGACCTTGTTGCAAGTGAATGTAATGCAAACGATAACTGGGATGATAATCTTACGACAAAAATTGTTTCTAAAAGCTTTAGTTTAACCATTTTAGCACGAGATAAAAATACAAGTGAACCTATAGAAGCAAACATCACAAAAACAGAGTTGCAGTACTATGCTTCAGGTGATAATAATGCGTGTAGTGGTGATATGGTTTCTTCTTTTACAGTATGTGAGAATTGTGGAACAACAGATAGTGATGGGTGTTTAAATATTGACAATATTCAGGTTGATAAAGCAGTGAAGTGTGTTGCAGTTTATATAGAGGGAACAGAAACATCAACTGAAACAGATTCTAATGCTACAGCAACAGATGATTTTGCAATTCGTCCTGAGAGATTTGTGATAGATACTCCATCATCAACTCTTTACGCTGGTGAGGCTTTTGATGTGAATGTGAGTGCCAAAGTATATAATAGTGATGCAAATGCAACTGATTATAACGAAACACTTAATGACTCTTTTAGTATAGATGCAAATGAAACTAAAAGTGGGTGTAGTACAGGTTCTTTGTCTATAGACAGCTTTAGTATGGCAGATGGAAAAAAAGAGGATATTAATACAAGTTATGATGAAGTGGGTGATATAAATATTACGATTAAAGAGATTAGTGGAAGTGAATATGCTGAGGTTGATAGTGATGATACAAATGATACAACACGCTTTATCGAAGCCAATATAACAACCTTACATGTAAGCCCTTATGAACTTAATATCACATCGGTAGATTATACAAACTCAACAGCAAAAGAGTGGCTTTATACAGATGCAAATCTTTCAACAAATGGTGTAAGTATTAGCTTACATGTAGGTGCTTATAATAAGCAAGGGGAACTTTTAGATGACTTTAACAGTACGTGTTATGCACAAGATATTAATGTCACTTTTTATTATGATACAAATATCACAACAAATGCAAGTGAGGATATTAATTTAACACTTGATGGTAATCTTACAAGTGATGATGTTAGTATCAATGATATTAACAAAACACTACAAATTTCAAAAGATGCTTTTGTGAGTGGTGAGGCAAATGCAAGCTATAGTTTTGGTGTTGATAGAAACTATTCACAGCCTCTTTCTCCAATAGAAGTTGATTTAAATGAGGCAAATATTACAACAGCTGATGTTGCTGAGTATATTCATGGTAAAAATGGGGATGAGAATCAAACAAGTACATTTTATTATGGACGTGTTTATACTCAAGATATGACAACTTCTAAAAAAGATGATTCATCATTAGTAAAGATTTTGGTGTATAGTCAAGAGTCAAACACTTATGTTGATGGACTTCATGAAGAGCTTGTGAACTGGTACTTTTATACTCCACATGACAGTGATACATTTGGTCAAGTAGAAGAGAGTCTTGTTACAGATTCTATTACAAAAACTACAGAAGCATTTGAGAGTGATGTTGCGTATGATACACAAGCAACATATAAAGTTGATGTTAATAATTCAGAGGGTAAAGTTGGTACTTACTTTATCCATTTAGATATTTCTCCATGGCTTTGGTATACACCTGAGGGTTTTGGAAGTGATTATAACAGTAGTGATGGTTCTGAATGTGGGGAACATCCATGTATAAAGTATAACTATGAGACTCAAAGTAGTGGTAATAGTGTCTCAAGTGGTAGTTTTAAGGGTGTTGATTTTGATGTCAATATTTCAAAAAATTCAAGAGGGATTAGACTGTTAAGATAATGAGAAAAGGGTTTACATTAATAGAGCTTATTTTATCAATGGTGATTATTGCCATCGCTTTTACTGTACTACCTAAAATTTTACAGCTTGCAGCAAAAGTAAATACACAAAGTGTACGTGAAGAGTCTATGTATAATGCTATAGCCCTTGTTGGTTTGATACAATCAACTCCATGGGATGAAAATAATACAGAAGTGGATGATATTCTCCTTGTAAAAAGTGGTGATAGTGACTATACATGTAGTAATGATTATAGAGTAGGGGGATTTTACGGTTCTCGTAATTGTAAAAATGCAAAAGATGCTTCTACTCTTGGTTCTGATAGCAATGATGACAATAGCAATGATGATATGGATGACTTCTCAAGTGTAACAGCTCAAAACTATAACAATTCACGTGAGTACAATCTCAGTGTAAGTGTTAATTATGTTGATGATATTGCTATGAGTGATGGGAGTGCATTTTCGACAAATACACAGAGTGATTCAACAAATACCAAGTATATTGTCATCAGTGATAAAAGTAATAAAAAGCAAGGTGTTTTAAGAGATACCATTGCTACATTTCATTTTCATGCGATGAATATTGGTCAAATTCAAGTGAACAAAAGGGCATGGTGATGAGAAAAGCATTTACACTTCTTGAACTGATTTTTGTTCTAGTAATTGTCTCATTTTTATCTGTTGCAACGTATGAAGCTTTTACAAAGATTTTGATTCGAAGTTTTAAAGCAAAAGAAGTAACTTCTCTTTCAATGCAGTCACAAACAGTTGTCAATATGTTGAGTTCTTATCTAAGAAATAGGGTTCCTTATAGTGTTATAGGGTATAACCCCGATGATGGAAGTTATGAGTATATAGGTGATTTAACATCACAAAAACCAGTACTAGAATGGTTTGGGTTAACAAGTGAAGCACTTTTACAACGTGAGTATAGTGGTTTTTTAGATATGGCAACAAAAAGTGGAGATACTATCTTTTCTCAAGATACAAATGGAGATGATATCAATACCACAGTAGATAAAAAATTTAATCTTTCTGGAAATATTTACTCAAATAAAAATATAAATCTTATCTTTGCTGGAAGTTTTGATAGGGGTTCAGGAACAACCCATGATTATAATGATACTTTTGGTTGGCATGGTGGTCAAAGTTTAGATAGTTTTGACATAACGATTGCAGGTGATGGTAATATTACCGTTGATGATGCAGATAAACCAGATTTTTTATATGAAAAGTATTTTTTAGTTGACAGTGCGTATGGTGTCGCTCGTGGTGCTGATATAGACCAAGGTGCAAGTTGTATAAGTGATTTAAATATATCTTCAAAAGATATTAATGATACACTTTTACTTTTTTCGAACTATAGACCATGGAAAGGTGAAAGTTTTTGTGCAGATAAGCAGGGAAGTTCACAAGCAGGAGATGTTGCTGTTTTAATGTTACATGTAAGCGGTTTTAAATTTGAAGAGATAGACTATACACTACGCATAGGACTTGATGTAAACCGTAGTATTCGTGGAGCTTCACCGATACACCTCTCAAAATTAAAGGTTGTCTTTTGAGAAAAGCATTTAATTTAATGATGGCTATAGGGATGATTCTTGTTTTAAGTGGTGCAGCTATACTGACAATGAAATATGTCTCTATATCTGCACAACACATTACAGACTCTTATGTTAAAGAGCAAGCTGAAATCTTTGCAAAATCTGTACTTGAAGCTGCTTTACTCAAAGTAGAGGGGTATGATAGAAGTACAAATAATGACTGTTTGACAGATTTTTCTACAGAATCTGCAGATGGGAGATTTTTAGCAAAGGTGTATATTCGTCATTATTACCTTTATAATGGTGAAGATAATGATGGAACAACTTTAGATAATTGTAGTATTGATGAAAATATTTCTACAAATGAATCGCATGGCTATGTTATTGTTGAGGTGGTTGTAACAACAAATGATTCTCATGCAAAAATCAAAGGTTTTGTGACACCTGTTCGAGTTGTTTTAAGGAGTTTACAAAGACCATGAGAAAAGCTATGACTCTTATAGAACTTGTCCTCGTTTTAGTAATAATTGCTGTTTTAGGAAGTGTTGCTGTGTCGAGTTTTAAGTTAAATCATTTACGGGATGATGTCAATATTGTTTTTTTAAAATTTACAAATACAAAATATCAAGCTGTAGGATATGAAAAAGCCTTAAATGATATAGGTACACTCAACTATGCTATAGGGTGTATAGATTTGGATTCTGAAAGTCTTAAAAATACAAAAAATGAAAAAACAAAGAGTGAAAATTATAAATTTCACTCTAGTGTTACCAATGATAGTGATGTTTCTATTTTATGTTTTGATAATTATGGAAGAACATATGATGGGAGTATTGATGATAATAAAACAAGCTTTGAGAGCCTACTTTACGAGGATGTTAATATCTCATTATCTTATGCAGGTAAGAAAGCAACGTTAAGTATTCAGCCACGAACAGGGTATATAAAAGTGATTTACTGGTGATTTAATTTAATTTTTTTGCATATTTAGATAGAATGTAGTAAATATTTTTAAGGTTGGTGGCTACGATGCAAAATGATGGTTATGTTCTTCTATCACAACAACAAACTTTACTGTTTGATGGTGAACAGATAACAACTATAGATGCAAAAGAGAGTGCAAAACATTTAAGTGCTGTTACTCTTCCATCCTTCCTTATAGAATCTCTCTCTTTTAAACTTTCCAAATCACTTTCAGATCAAGATTTACAGATTCAAGTTGAAATGAAGATGTATAAAGATGGTGGTTTAAATGTAGAAGAAGATTACGCCATTGATTTTTTAAAATATGATGTTGGTGATGAGTACCTTGTTGAAGCTTTTGCAATTTCAAAAGCAAAATTTATGGAGTATATTAAAGAGTTTGACTATGCAGTGAGCGTTGTTGACTTTACCATAGTCCGTTTTTTAATGTACCAGTCTCTGTATACACATGGTTACCCTGCAAATACGAATGACCTAATTATTTATATGAGTGAGAATGAGGCATTTGGTGTTATTTACCAAAATGGAAAATATATAGGGCATCGAACACTTAATACTCTTGAAAAACTTTCTAAAAAGACAGGTATAGAGCTTGTTAAACTCAAAGAATATCTTCAAACCAAAGGGTTTATAAAATCAAAATACAATTTTGATGAAACACACATTATAGATGCTGTTCAAGAGATAGTCCTTAAAGATATAGAAAAGCTTGTATATTCTATTAATCACAAACGTAGTATGTTTGGTCTTAATGGTATAGACAATATTTATATAGATTTTTATGGTCAGGACTTAGCAGGAATAGAAGAATTTTTCCTCCCTTTTGGTTATGAGTTGATGGTTCCAAAGGCGATAGACCTTTCTCCCCCTTCAAATATTGACAATTCACGTTATTTAGAACTTTTATATCTGCAAGATGCTCAAGAAAAAAGTGAAGAGGTTGAACGTTTAGAACTTTCTTTACTTGAAAGAAAAAAACCTCTTTATCAGTATATGAGTGTAAAGTATGGTGCTGTTATTGGCTTGAGTTTGTTTTTATCTTTGGGTGTATATGGTTACTTGATGTATCAAGAGAGTTTACTTGATGACACCATTGCACAAAAGAGTGAAAAACTCAAGGTGATGAAGTCAAAATCAAAAAAACTTTTAACACAGTATAAAAAACTTAAAGATAAAAATCAAAAACTTTTACTTGAAAAAGAAAAAATTTCCAAAGAGGTTCAGGTGTATGAAACGACACTTGATATTTTACCTATGATGGAAACACAGAAAAAACTAAGACAGCAGTTTATGAATGATGTTGTTGCTAGTCTTGCAAAATATAAACTCAATACACAGTATATATATCAACACGATACAAAAAGTATGGAGTTGATGTTAGTTTCAGAGTTTAACAATCGAGATACAATCGCTAAGTTTATGAATGATTTAGCACGTAAAAACTATTCAAGTGTCTCAACAAAGAAGATAGAAGAAGCGTTTGGTATCTATAAAAGTAAGGTTAGGATAGAGCGATGAGAGAACAAATAGAAGAGATAGAAGAGCAACTCTTAGACCTAGATACCAATAAATTGTGGGCACTTTTTATTCTAACACCTCTTTTTATTTTTGGGGCTTTTTACTATTTTTTACTAGATGATAAACTTGTAGAGTTAGAAGATAAAAGAGGGGAAATAGCTTCACTTGATAAAGCAATTGTAAAAAGCTCACCTCGTATTTATTTTAAAAAAATAAAACAAATGAGTAAAAAAATCCGTCAAACAAAGACTGATATAGATTTGCAAAAGAGTAAAGAGTTTGCTTTAGAAGGGCGATTAAAAAAGCTTCGTTTCCTTTTTAGTGATGAGAAAGATTTTAACATCTTTTTAGAATCACTACTTAAAAAATCTGTAGCTGATAATTTTACTATTCATTCTTTAAGTATAAATGATGAAGATAAAACGTATGTAGGGATGTTACATGTAAAGAAAAGTGTAATATTACAAGGGGAAGGAAATTTTATAAATACACTACTTTTTGTACGTAATGTAGAGAATAATAAAATGTTGATTTCAATTAAAAAATTGAATCTTGAAACAAATGGAACGCTTCCTCAGACAAATTTGTTAATTGAATTTTATGGAGTAAACTAATGAAGTTAGCAGTGGTAGCCGTTTGTTTGGGAAGTATTGTTTTTGCTTCGGAATTTTTACCCGTTGTAAAGTATGATCCATTTGCAAAAGCAAATGCAATTATGCAACATAAGAAGACAACTTATACTCATAAATATAGAGGAAAAAAACTACAGCTTGTTGCCATTTGGAACGATATGGCTTCCATCAATGGAAAGCTTTATAAAAAGAATGATTGGGTTGGTGGTTATAAGATAGTTAAGATTACAAAAGAGAAAGTTTTTTTAAGACATGGTCATAAAAAAATAGTTTTATCACTAGGTTCAAGTGATTTTTTACAAATGAAATAATAAAAAGGGAAAAGTAGTGAAATATTTAGTATTGGTAGTACTTGTACAGCTATTTTTATATGCTAATGAGTGTGATGAAAGATTATTCTCATTAGAATCTTATCAAAAAAGAGGCACTGGTTTAAGTGTAGAGACTGTGTTACGAGAGATTTCACATAAGTGTCATATATCTATAGCATTTGATGATGCACTTAGTAAGAAAAAGATACGAAAAAAATTAGATTTTGTCAATATAAAAGATTATACATTTGAAGAGTTTTTAGATTTTTTATTTGATGAAGTGAATCTTTTTTATACGTATGATAATAAAAAGAATGCTATTAAAGTTTCGTACTTAAAAAGCAAAACATATAGTATTGATTATATCAATGTAAGTAAACTTACAAGTACGAGTTCGAAGTCTATAACGAGTGGTTCAGCACTTTCTGGCTCTATGAATTCAACATCTTCAAGTGGTGGGTACTCCTCCTCTTCTTCAAGTCAAAGTGGGACATCTGGTCAAGATTCTCCATCAAATGATATTACAGAGATAGTAACAGAATCTACTTTTACTTTTTGGGACAATATTAAAAGTGATATCACAAAGCTTTTTCCAAAAAGTGATGATATTAAAATCTTTTTAAATAAAGATGCAGCACTCTTAACGATTACAGCAAATAAAAAGCAACTCAAAAAGATAGATGCTTACCTTGAACACCTTATGACAAAAATGCATAAGCAAGTGCTTGTTGAGGCAAAAATTATAGAGCTTTATTATAATGATTCATCTGCAACAGGGATTGACTGGAGTCAGTTAAACCTTTCTTTAAAAGGGACTATTAGTAATATGAATACTCTAGGTGGTGGAGCTACAAACAGTTATGAACTTACATACAGTTTTGCTACAGAGAAATTTTTAAATTTTTTAAATCAGTATGGAGATGTAAAAGTACTTTCTAATCCAAAAGTATTGACTTTAAATAACCAACCAGCAGTTATAAATGTAGGTGAAGAGCTTTCTTATAAGTACCAAACAGGTTCTGTAACAACAACAGGGGGAACAGCAGCAGGGACAAATACATTTACACTAGGTTCTACATTTGTAGGGGTGACACTTTATGTGATTCCAGAAGTAAGTGATGATAATGAGATTATTATGAAAATAAATCCTGTTATTAGCAGTCTTTCTAACAGTAGTTCTGATACTGATACACAGATAGGAAGGGAACTTCCACCTGATATTAAAGTGAAGCAAATGACATCGATTGTAAGAGTAAAAGATAATGATAAAATCATCATCGGGGGGCTTGTAAGTGTTACAAAGGGAAGACTTGATAAAGATATGCCAGTTCTTGGTTCTATTCCTGTACTAGGTACACTTTTTAGCCATAAAGCCAAATTTAAAACAAAAACAGAGATGTTTATTTTACTTGTTCCAAAAATTATACATTCAAGAAATATGCCAACACTTGATGAATTAAATATTGAAAAAGATTTTGATATACCTATAAAGGGTAAACATGATTCCGTACAATAAAGTTGCAAGAGTTTTTGAAGAACAAGCAAGTGATATCAGTTTTTTTGAAAACTCAGAAGTACTTAGTATCAAAAGTAATTTAGAAAATATTTTTGAGAATAATGGGAAGCAACTTATTTTTCTTGTAGGGGAACCAGGAGTTGGTAAAAGTGCTTTTTTAAATAACTTTGATTCCATTTTTGAACATCAATATGATGTTATAAAATTTGATATGCCTTTTTTTGAACCTGTTGATTTTATTAAAACACTTATTTTAAAGAGTCACGAACATATACGTGACTTTCATCTTGAAGGACTTATTGCTCAGGTTATAGAGATATATAAAGATGCCAATTATGTTATTTTAATGGATGAAGCGCAACTCCTTTCTAAGCAGATGATAGAGGTTATTCGTATACTTGCTGATTCAAAAGCTTTTTGGTTTGTTTTAGCAATGCATAAACATGAGTCAAAGAAAATTTTAGAAGCTCCACAGTTTGCAACAAGACCTCATAAAGTTCTTGAATTAGGTGTTTTGCAACCTCATGAATATGAAAGTTTTATTTATGCTGAGTTAGCAAAAGTACAAAAAGAGTATTTTGCAAAAGAGCTTTCGTCTAAGTATCTTAAAAAAATTTATAAATTGACAGAGGGAAATTTTAGAAATCTAAAAAAGTTTCTTTTCCATCTTTTTTTATTACTACATTATGCACATGAGCATAAAAAAACAAAATATCAAAAACTCTCTACATGTCTTATAACAATGGCTGCCATTGATGGAGGTATCTTAGATGCTTGATTTTGATGCTTTAGAAAAAAGATGTAAACGTTATCATAGAAAAAAGATTTTAAAGCTAGTTAGTGGTGTTATAGCAGGTATTGGGGTTCTTGGTATTTTGGTATATACCTATCTTTCTCAAAGCTTACATGTAAGCAATAATGTTACAGAAAAAAAAGAGGTTGTCCATGTAGTTTCCAAAACTACAAAACCCCCTAAAGTAGCGCAAGAAACACAGCAACGAACGATAAAAAATTTACAGCAAAATAAAGACAATGTACAACCTACAAAACAACTACATAAAAAAGTTGTTACCCATAAAGAAAAACCTAAAAAAATCATTCAAAAAAAACCTGTGAAAAAAGTGGAGCCAAAGAGTCTTGTTTCTCAAAATGAGGTTAATATAGAACAACTTGAAAAAGTTTATGAACGTCGTAAAAGTTATACGATAGCTATAAAAATAGCAAAAAAATATTTTGATAAAAAAGATTACAAAAATTCTTTAAAATGGGCAAAAAAAGCAAATAATCTCAATAAAGAGAAAAGTGATTCATGGATACTCTATGCAAAATCAAAATATGAACTTGGACATAAATCTGCTGCAAAAGAGATTTTACACTTTTATTTAAACTATAAAAACTCAAAAGAGGTCAAGATGTTACTAAAACAATGGGATAAAAAATGATAGCAAAAAAAGTACGTTTAGGTGATATTTTAATAGAGAGTGGTTTTATTACACAAGAGCAACTTGAATTTGCTCTTGCAAAACAAAAAGAGCTAAATTTTACTAAAAAACTTGGTGAAATCTTTGTTGATGAGGGTTACATTACTCAAAAAGACCTTCTAAAAACTCTTTCTAAACAGTTAAATATAGAGTTTATCGATTTATATGGTGAGTCTATAGATTTTAATAAGCTTGTTTCTCAGTATCAGCTTAATGTTCTTGAAGCGGCAAAGGCTATTCCGTTTAAAGAGGATGAAGACTTTGTTTATGTTGCGACTGCCGACCCTTTAAATTATGATGCTTTGGAAAATCTTGAGCGAACAATCTCTACTAAACCAATTAAACTCTATTTGGCATATAAAGATGATGTTGATGTTATCTTCCACCGTATAAGTATTTTAAAAAGAACCAAAGAGATGGTTCAAGAGGTAAAAAAAGAGCTTAATACTGAAGGGCTTAAAAAAGAGGGGCAAGAGAGTGCAGTTATGAAACTGATTGCGCTGATAGTTAAAGATTCCATTGCAAAACGCTCTAGTGATATTCATATAGAACCAGATGAAAGAGAAATGATTGTTCGTGCAAGAATTGATGGTATGTTATATGAAAACTTTGTATTTGATCTTGAAATTTACCATGCACTCTCTTCAAGAATTAAACTTTTGGGAAATTTAGATATTTCTGAAAAAAGGATGCCTCAAGATGGTCGTTTCTCTTTAGATATAGATGAAAAAGTGTATGACTTTAGACTTTCAACAACACCAACAATTTATGGTGAGTCTTTAGTTATGAGGATTTTAGATAGAGAAAAAGTACTTTTAAAACTTGATGATTTAGGTTTAGAAGATGATAATCTTGAAGCCTTCACAAAACTTATACACTCTCCTCACGGAATAGCACTTATCACAGGTCCAACAGGTTCAGGAAAGACAACAACACTTTATGCAGCGTTAAATGAGATAAAAAATATTTCAAATAAAGTGATGACAGCAGAAGACCCGGTAGAGTATAGACTTCCTCTTGTGCAGCAGATACAAGTGAATGAGAAAACAGGTTTTACTTTTGCAATGGCTGTAAAATCATTTTTAAGACAGGATCCTGATGTTATTTTAATCGGGGAGGTACGTGATAAAGAGACTCTTGATTCAGCTGCTCAAGCAGCCCTTACAGGTCACTTTGTATTTTCAACACTCCATACAAATGATGCACCTGGAGCAATTCCCCGTATGATTCAGATGGGGCTTAAACCTTACCTTATAGCTGATGCCCTAATGGGTGTTGTTGCACAAAGACTTGTAAGAAAAATATGCCCTTATTGTAAAAGTGAAATAAAGCCAACTAAACAACAACTCGATAAAGTAACACAATATCTTCCGCAAGAGGGTGAATTACAGTTTTATAAAGGAAAAGGGTGTTCTAAATGTGATTTTAGTGGTTACTATGATAGAACGATGATTTCTGAAATTTTACTCATTGATGCAATGCTTTCTAAAATGATTGCTGAAAACACAAATAAAGTAGCTATTACTGAATATGCAGTTGAACATACAAGTTACAAGCCTATGGTGGCAGACGGTGTGAAAAAAGCACTCAAGGGAATTACCTCTTTAGATGAAGTGTTGAGGGTTACTAAGGATTAGTGATGCATTACTTCTCTATAAGCTATAAGTATGGTAAAAAAAAGGGTTCTATTGTTTTAGAAGCAGCTAATAAAATAGATGCGATGGAACAGTTTTATGAAAAGAATATTGGTGTATTAATCAAAATTAGAAAAGTAAATAAACCTGTGTCTGTTCGTTTTAATGAGATTAATGAAAAAATGGCAGACCCCATTAAAAACAAACCTGTAAATATGGAAAAACTTATAGCTATTTTAGATCAGATTGCTGTTATGGTTGATGCTGGTCTTCCTTTAAATATGGTTATTTCTGAAGCTGTTAAAACACAAGATGATAAGATGATTCAAGCTATTTTTTCAAATATGTTAGCAGATATAGAAGGGGGAAAAGGTTTTTATGAATCAGCTGTGCGTTATAAAGTACAACTTGGAAATTTAACACTCTCTATGATAAAGCTTGGTGAGGAAACAGGTACACTTGCTGAGTCAATAGCGCATTTAACTTTAATTTTACAAGATATACTTGATAACAGAAAGAAGTTTAAAAAAGCAACTCGATATCCTATTGTGATTATGTTTGCTATGGGAATTGCTTTTACTGTTGTTACTATTTTTGTTATTCCTCAGTTTCGTGCTTTTTTTGAATCTTCACAAATGGAACTTCCTCTTCCTACACAGTTTTTGTTATGGCTTGAACATGCCCTAACTGCATATGGACTTTATATTTTAGCAGCAGCAACACTCATTTTTATGATAATGTCATATAGCTATAAAAAGAGTGAAAAAGTACGCCTTTTTCTTGATAAGTTTATACTTAAAATAATGATTATAGGAAAAGCAACACTTTATGCAATGATAAGTCGTTTTATTTATGTTTTTAGAATCTTAGTTGAAGCGGGTATTCCAATGATGGATGCGCTCTCTATAGCTTCTGAAATTGTAGATAATAGTTATATCCGTAGTCGTATAGATGTGATACCAACTGCAATAGAAGAGGGACGAAGTCTCTATCAGGGTTTTGAAGAGAGTGGTATGTTTGAAAATATGCTTGTTGAGATGATTAAAGCTGGTGAAACAGGTGGTGGTTTAGATAAGATGTTGGGTAAAGTATCTAAAATATATAAAGATCGTTTTGATTATATAGTAGATAATATTTCTACACTTATTGAGCCTGTCCTTATTGCTGCCATTGCTGGTTTTGTATTGACATTAGCACTTGGTATATTTTTACCGATGTGGAATATGGTTGACTTAGCGGGTTAGAATAAATATTTTAAGAAAGGAAGCATATGGAAGTAGGTATGGAGAGTGGTAGCATTGTTATTGCTATAATAAGTGCGTTTATTTTAGGATTTGGATTTTGGATACTTCAAAAGATGGCTAATTTATAAATTAGCCTTCTTGAAGAGAGAAAGTACCATCAGTAGAGTTGTATTCCCAAGAATCACTACTATCTGGTTTTCCTGAATCATTATTTGCAACACCAGAATTTGTTGAAGATGCTGGACCATGATAAGTAAAAGTACCATCACCATTATCTGTACAGCTCCATTTTGCATCTATAACAGCAGAGCTTTTTAAAATCCAGTTAAAGGCAGGTTCACAGTCACCTAACTGTTTAGGATAGCCCTCGTCATTAACATCATCTTGGTCTTTATGATTACCCCATGTAAAACCATTTTCATTCATAATCCATTCACTATGAACATCATCAATGGCGCTTTGAATCGTAGAGGCACTAGCAAGTTCTGAGGAGATTTTAGAGTTTGAGGAAAGTCCCCCAAACTTTGGTATAGCAAAAGCAGCAAGTACCCCTATAATAACGATGATAAAAATCAATTCTAAAAGGGTAAAAGCTTTTCTTTGCATTAAGTTATACCTTTGTGATTAGAATTTGATAGTATCAGTATAGCTATCAGTTGTATTTAAATCACTTTTACATTTATCTTGACTTGTTGTATCGTCAAATTTAGTACAGTCAATTTTTAGGTTTACAACTCTATTTGTAACATCTAAACTTACAGTTGCAATCGCATCTGTTTTTGCTTTGTTATAGTATGTATAGTTTCCATCAGGACCAGTTGTATCATCATAATTCCAGTTTTTCCCTGTTAAACCTACGATATCATCAAGCTTGAAAGTTGTGTTGTCTTCTAAGTCAACTAAATTTAAAGCTGCTTCTGCACCACTGTTTGCTGCATCAAGTACAGTTTTGATACTCCCTTTTACTTCAGCATTTGATTTTAAGTTTGTAAACTTAGGAATAGCTACTGCTGAAAGTACACCGATAATTACGATAACAAAGATTAACTCAATAAGAGTAAAACCACTTCTTTTCATTTTTTGACTCCTGTCTTTTTATATTTAAGCTTCTAAAATAGTACTCTTTTTTTCTTTTATAAATGTTAAAAGTGATTCAAAAGTGAGAATCTGTGAAAAAATATAAAAAGTGTGTAAAATTTACAAGAATTTTGTTACAAAAAAGATGTTAAAATATCACTATAAACTCAATAAAAGTAGATAAAAATGAATTATGATGTAATAGTAGTTGGTGGTGGTCATGCAGGTGTTGAAGCATCTCTTGCAAGTGCAAGAAGAGGGAAAAGAACACTGCTTGTCTCTATGCTTGCAGAAAATGTTGGTGCAACTTCGTGTAATCCAGCTATTGGTGGTCTTGCAAAAGGGCATTTAGTTCGTGAAATTGATGCACTTGGTGGAGAGATGGGACTCATTACTGATGAGGCTGGGATTCAGTTTCGCATACTTAACCAAACAAAGGGTCCAGCAGTACGAGGAAGCCGTGCACAAATAGATATGGATAAATACCGTGTTATTGCTCGTAATGTTATCTTGCAAACTCCAAACCTTGATTTGGCACAAGACACAGTGGAATCTCTCATCATAGAAGATGGTGAAGTAAAAGGGGTTAAAACAGCACTTTTAAATGAGTACTTTGCACCAAAAGTTATCATTACAAGTGGTACTTTTTTAAATGGTATTATCCATATTGGTGAGGTTCAGCAAGTGGGTGGTCGTTTTGGTGAGCAGACAAGTGTAGGGCTTTCAGCTTCACTTAAAAATGATGCAGGGCTTGATATGGCACGTTTAAAAACAGGAACATGTGCAAGGATTGATAGCTCTACGATTGATTTTTCTGTTATGGAGGAGCAGGGTGGAGATGAGTTGCCAAACCCTTTCTCTTTTAGAACTGACAGAGAAGAGTTTCGAGCAACAAAAAAACAGCTTCCGTGTTACATCGCTTATACAAATGAACAAACACATAATATCATTGAGTCAAATTTTTACAGAGCACCACTTTTTACAGGACAAATCGCAGGAAAATCACCAAGATACTGCCCATCTATTGAAGATAAAATAGATAAGTTTCCAGAAAAAGAGAGACATCATCTTTTTATAGAACCACAAACTATGGATAATACAGAGTGTTACATCAACGGGCTCTCCACCTCTTTACCACCTGAGGTACAAAGAGAGATGGTGCATTCTGTAAAAGGGATGGAAAATGCCAAGATTGTGCGTTATGGTTATGCGATAGAATACGATTTTGTAGATCCTCGGGAACTAAAACACTCCCTTGAAACAAAAAAAATCAAAGGGCTTTATCTCGCTGGTCAAATCAACGGAACAACAGGGTATGAAGAAGCAGCAGCACAAGGTTTAATGGCTGGAATCAATGCAAGTTTGGCACTTGAAGCAAAAGAGCCTCTCATTCTTCGTCGTGATGAAGCATACATTGGAGTTTTGATAGATGATTTAGTCACAAAAGGGACAAATGAACCCTACCGTATGTTTACCTCTCGTGCAGAGTATAGACTTCTTCTAAGAGAAGAGAGTGCAGATACCCGTTTGGCACATTATGGATATGAGCTAGGTCTTATAGGTGAAGAGTTTTATAAAAAAGTACAACTCAAAGATGAACAGATTCGTTATGGTGCAAGACTCTTAGAAGAGACAAAATTTACACCAAACAAAGAGTTTAATGCACTTTTGGCATCTATGGAGGAAGCACCTTTAAAAGATGTTTCAACAGCACAACAGCTTGTTGCAAGAAAAAGCTTTACAGTAGAAAAGATGTTAAAAATCGTTCCTGAACTTGAAAAGTTTGATGATTATATCAAAGAGGAGATTTTAGTAGAGGGGAAATATGCTCGCTACATAGATAAACAAAGTGAAGAGATTCGCAGAATGAAAAAGTATCTTAAAGTGAAAATTCCAGAAGGGTTTGACTTTACAAGTGTGAGTGGTCTCTCTAAAGAGGTTCAAGAGAAACTTGCACAGTTTAACCCTCCAACATTGCAAGCTGCGATGAA
>Ga0256828_1000670_pt1 | contig 22379 bp, 24 predicted proteins | sample CV88metaG_FD_185993 | JGI IMG/M metagenome (GOLD analysis project Ga0256828, IMG submission 185993) | Hydrothermal vent microbial communities from East Pacific Rise, Pacific Ocean - CV88 | ecosystem: Environmental > Aquatic > Marine > Hydrothermal vents | place: Pacific Ocean: East Pacific Rise...
AAAAAATTAAATCGTGGTTAGATTATGGTATGTTTACACCAATTCAAGTTGCTGCAACAGTAGCTCTTAATGGTGATCAACAATGTGTTGTTGATATTACAAACAAATATAACCATCGCCAAGAGGTACTTATAGAAGCATTTGGTCGTGCTGGTTGGAAAATACGTAAAAATCAAGCATCTATGTTTTGTTGGGCAAAAATTCCTGATTGTGTGCAACATTTAGGTTCACTAGAATTCTCTAAACGCCTTTTAACTGAAGCTGGAGTTGCTGTTGCACCTGGTATTGGTTTTGGTGAATATGGAGAGGGGTATGTTCGTATTGCACTTATAGAGAATGACAACCGTATTCGTCAAGCTGCAAAAAATATTAAAAAGTTTTTAAAACAGTTTGATTGTCAAAAAGATGAGGATAAAAAGTAATGGTAAAAGTTGGAATTGTAGGTGTAGGAACAGTTGGTGTTAGTGTTGCCCAAATTTTAAAAGAGAATGCAGATGTTATCTCAGCACGTGCTGGGCGTGATATTATTGTAAAAAGTGGTGTAGTAAAAAACCTTGCAAAAAATAGAGGGGTAGATATTACACTTACAGATAATGTAGATGATATTTTAAACGATGATGAGATTGAGATTGTTGTAGAGCTTATGGGTGGTGTTGAAGAGCCGTATGAGGTTGTTACAAAAGCACTCAAAAGTGGCAAAGCAGTTGTAACTGCAAACAAAGCACTTTTAGCATACCACCGTTATGAACTACAAGAGTTAGCACAAGATATTGCATTTGAGTATGAAGCGAGTGTTGCTGGTGGTATTCCAATTATTAACGCTTTAAGAAATGGACTTTCTGCAAATCATATAGAGTCTATTATGGGTATTATGAATGGTACTTGTAACTATATGCTTACAAAGATGAGCAATGAGGGTGTTGCTTATGATGTGATTTTAAAAGAGGCACAAGATTTAGGTTATGCAGAAGCTGATCCAACATTTGATGTTGGTGGGTATGATGCTGCACACAAATTGCTTATTTTAGCTTCTATTGCATATGGAATCGATGCAAAACCTGAAGATATTTTAATAGAGGGTATTGAAAATATCTCTCAAGATGATATTGCATTTGCAAAAGAGTTTGGATATGCAATTAAACTTTTAGGAATTGCAAAAAAAGATGGCTCAGAAGTGGAACTTCGCGTACATGCTGCACTTGTACCACAAGATGAGATGATTGCTAAAATTGATGGCGTTATGAATGGTATTAGTGTTGTTGGTGATAAAGTTGGAGAAACACTTTATTATGGTGCTGGTGCTGGTGGTGATGCAACTGCAAGTGCAGTTGTTGCAAATATTGTAGATATTGTTCGTGGTGGTAAATCTACACCAATGCTAGGGTTTGATAGACCAATGGAAGCAGGAACTCTTACACTAAAAGATTCTGCAGATATTGAGTCAAAATATTATTTACGTGTAAATGTTTCAGATAAAGCGGGAGTACTAGCGCGTATTACAAAAATATTTGAAGAGCATAATATTTCAGTGCAAACAATGCTACAACGCCCAGCAGATGGCTCTTCTGCAAATCTTCTTATCTCTACACATAATGCAAAAGAGAGTGATATTCAAGCAATGATTCAAACTCTTCAAGAATTAGACTTCGTACAATCTAAACCTGCGATGATTAGAATAGTATAATTTTACTATTCTAATCATTTTTCTTCTCTGAAAAACAAATTAAGAACTTTAAAACATTAAACCATCTTAAAAATATAAAGTGATACAATAGCAAAAATAATTTTCTAAGGAACTATAATGTTAGCTGAAATTAAAAGTAGTTGTGAAACAAAAATGCAAAAAAGCATTGAGCATATGCAAAAAGAGTTTAAAACATTAAGAACTGGTAAAGTTACTACTAGCGTTTTAGATGGTATTAAAATTGACTATTACGGAACTCCTACACCACTTGACCAAGTTGGTTCTGTTTTAGCACAAGATGCTACTACAATTGTTGTAAATCCTTGGGAGAAAAACCTTTTAGGTGACATTGAAACTGCTATTGCTGCTGCAAATATTGGTGTAAATCCAAACAACGATGGTGAGCAAATTAAACTTTTCTTCCCACCAATGACCGTAGATCAACGTAAAGAGTCTGTAAAACAGATGAAGGCTATGGGTGAAAAAGCAAAAGTTGGTGTTAGAAACGATAGACGTGATGCAAACGACAAAATCAAAAAACTTGAAAAAGAGAAAGAGATCACTCAAGATGAATCTAAATCTGCTCAAGATGATATTCAAAAACTAACAGATAAATATATCGCAGAGATTGATAAAATCTTAAAAGATAAAGAAGCAGAGATTTTAAAAGTATAATTGTAGGATTGACAAAGATGGACATTAAAAAAATATATATGGATGCTGATGCACTTTTAGAGGGGCATTTTAAACTCAGTAGTGGGAATCACTCACAATTTTACCTTCAATCTGCAAAAGTGCTTGAAGATCCAAAAACTGCAAAACTTTTAGCTGATGCACTTGCAAAGCAGATTAAAGAGAGTGGTTTAGAGGTAGATACAGTTTGTGCTCCTGCTCTTGGTGGGCTTATAGCTGGTTTTGCACTTGCAACTGCACTTGATGTTCGCTCTATCTTTGCTGAGCGTGTAAATGGTGAGATGACAATTCGTCGTGGTTTTGAAGTAAAACCAGGTGAAAAAGTTTTAATGTGTGAAGATATTATTACAACAGGTGGAAGTGCTATGGAAGCAGCTGCAGTTGTAAAAGAGTTAGGTGGAGAGATTGTTGGTGTTGCAGCACTTGCAAATCGTGGTTTTTGCCATAGAGAAAATAGTGATATTGAAACAAAACCAAACTGTAAACTCCCTCAAGATATCCCATTTTTTGCATTAGCAGATTTTACATTTGAGATGTACTCTCCAGAGGAATGTCCACTTTGTAAAGATGGTAGTGAGGCGATTAAACCAGGTTCACGCGGAAACTAATGGACAAAATAGCCTCAACAAAAGCAGCAAGACTTGCCCAAGAGTGTAGTAGAAGATTTCCCCTCTCCAAAGAGGTACAAAATGCACTCGCTAGTACAAATAGAGAGGTGTTTGTACACTCTGGGCTTGCACACAATGCTTATACAATAGATGCTCTTCCAATAGGCTCTTCACAGTTTATTAGCTCCCCTTTAACAGTTGCTAAAATGACAGAGTACTTAGAGTGTGTTGGGGTAGATAGAGTTTTAGAAGTTGGATGTGGAAGTGGCTACCAAGCAGCTGTACTTTCCCATTTAGTTCGTGGAGTTTTTACCATAGAGCGAATAGAATCGTTAGTGCTTCAAGCAAAACAACGTTTTCGCTCTTTGGGTATCTCTAATGTACATGTGCGTTTAGATGATGGACAAAACGGCTGGATTCAGTACGCTCCGTATGATAGAATAATATTCTCTGCAACTGCAAAAGAGATTCCACTAAAACTTTTTAACCAACTCAAAGATGGTGGTATTTTAGTTGCACCAATGCAAAAAAAAGATACACAAGTAATAACACGTTTTAGAAAAAATGGCTCAAAAATCTCTGTAGAAGAGTTAGAAAAGTGTGATTTTGTTCCCGTTTTAAATGGTGTAGAAAAGTAGGTAATATGGAAAATATGTATGGTATAGAGTATGCAAAACCAAGTGTTGTACTACTCCAAGAAAATGGTCTAGGTGTTGCAGAAAGTGCAGCAAGAACATGTTATGACTCTTTTTCAAACAGTGAAAATGAAGCTATTGTAGAGTTAGCGAACAAACTTCCAGATGAAGAGGCAAAAAAGTCTATTAATGCACTTGAGTCTTCAGAGCTTTTAGATGATTTGGCGTGGACCTATTTTCACCACTCTATTTTAGAGCATATTAATCTTACATACCTTATACGTGGAACAAGTAGAGGTGTACTTCAAGAGCATGCAAGACATCGTATTCAAGCTATAAGTGTTAGAAGTACACGCTACACAATGAGCTCACTTATTAACGCTTTTGTAACTGCTAAAGTGTTAAACGATAAAGAGTTCTTTTTACAAAAAGTTTTATCGTTTGATATGTTTGTTACACAAGATGAAGCTTACAATCGTCTTGAGATTAACGCAATGTATGAAAAGCTTAATTATCAGTTTTCTAAGGTTGAAAATTTTTATGAACTTAGTGTTGCTAAAAGCTCTTTAGAGTTTTTACAAGAGAGTTATGCAAAACCTCAAGAACTTTTTGAAAAACTTGAAAATGGAAAGAAAAAAAGAAATGTTGGGGATGCTTTTAAGCATATAATTACTGATAATATCAAAGTAGATATGGTAGTAACTTTTAATTTACGTAGCTTAAAAAACTATTTTACTCTTCGTGATAGTGGTGCGGCATATTTTCAAATACGTTGGCTTGCACAAGAGATGAAAAAGGTAACTCCAAAGAAATATTTGGAGCTTATTATAAAGGATAAATCGTGAAATACCTTGTGTTAGCTGCTCTTTTATTTTTAAGTGGATGCTCCCATTTTACTTTTAATAAACAGATGTGCCAAAATATAGAACCAGGTGAGAATATTCCCCAAGAGTGTGTTCCTTATGATGAAGAAGCTATAGAGAAAGCTTTTGAAGGTAAAAAGCAAAAAACAGATACAAAAGATCTTATTGAGTTTCAAAAGAAAAAACAGTAGAGGTTTGTTATGAACAAAACAAAAGTAGATGATATGCTTATTGAGATGATAACTCCAAAAGTCAAGCAAATAGAAGAGAAGTTTGGCAATGGAGAGGGATTAACTCAAGATGATATAAATACACTTCTTTTAAAATCTCAATATAACCATATAAACCATTTAGATTTAAAACTAGATGAAGTAACTGCAGATGTTGCTAGTTTAAAGGGTGAGTTTAAAAGTTTAAAAGGTGAATTTCAAACTTTTAAAGCTGAAATTATTGCAAGTAATGAACAAACAAAACGTGAGATTCAAGAGTCTATTAATTCTACTATGAAATGGTATATTGGAAGTGCGGGAATAGTTTTAGTTGTGCTTAAAGCACTTGATTTATTTATAAAATAAAATTTAATTTAATTTAATAAAAAGGAAAAATAATGGCAAGAAGTAATGTATGTGAACTATGTGGTAGTGATGAGGAAGTAATATTATACGAAATTCCAGCAGGTGATGGTAGTGAAGAGCAAAGTGTATATCTTTGTAAAACATGTAAAACACAAATAGAGGAAGATGCTCTTGATGAAACGCACTTTAATTGTTTAAATGATGCAATGTGGAGTGAAGTTGGTGCTGTAAAAGTGTTAAGTTATATTCTTTTAAACAAACTTGGTCGCCAAGATTTAGTAGATATGATGTACTTAGAAGAGGATGAACAAGCACTTGCAAACAAAGCAGTAGCAGCAGATGCAAACAAACTTGTTTTTAGAGATGCAAACGGTGTTGAGCTTAAAGCTGGTGATAGTGTTGTAATTTTAAAAGATTTAGATGTAAAAGGTGCAGGTTTTACTGCTAAACGTGGAACAACAGTTACAAAAATCTCTCTTCCATCAGATATGGATGACCATGTAGAGGGTCGTGTAAATGGTGTAAAAATCTTTTTAAAAACTGAGTTCTTAAAAAAGGCATAGTGTGATTCAAAGTTACAATATCTTTGATGATACAAAAGATTCCCTCCCAGAGGGAAGAGCCGATTTTTTACTTGCTGGAAGTGTTACAAAAACGTGTGAAATAGAGGGTTTAACACAAGCTGGAATTCCAGGTAAAATAGCTTTAACGCCAACGCTCGATGCAGAGCTTGTAAATAGTGGAAAAGTGTTTTCTATGCCAGAACTAGCAGAAACTCCAAAAGGTGTGCCAACACCTGCTGTTATTACTAGAGCTGTGCATAATTTAGATGGTTTTTCACAAGTTGCAATGTTAAACTTAGGCTTAGAGGTATTACCAAAAGAGGTAAAGCTTTTTAACTTCGATATTGAACCATCAGATACAATTAACAACAATGCAAAGATTGACGCAAAGACGATTTTTGCTAAAGGTATGGAGTTTGGAAGAAAGTATGAACTTCAAGGAAATTACCTTATTTTAGCAGAATCTACTCCAAGTGGAACAACAACTGCACTTGCCTCTGCACTTGCTCTTGGGTATGATGTGGCAAATGATTTTTCATCAAGTTTTTTACACACTCCAGATTCACTGAAAAACAAAGTGGTGCAAGAAGCGTTATCTTTAACAGATGACTCTATGAGCAAGTTTGAGAAGCTAGGTATAGTAAGTGATAATATGCTTTTATTTGTCGCTGGGTTTTTACTTGAAGCTACAAGACGCTTCCACGTGGTAGTTGCTGGTGGAACACAAATGGCAGCAGCACTTCTTATAGCAGATGCTTTGCGTGAAGATGTACTCAAGCGATTAAAGAGTGAAAATTTAACACTTGCAACAACAAAGTGGGTTGCAAAAGATAGCAATGCAAATATTAAACATATTTTAGAACAGCTTAGCTACAAACCACACGCTATTTATACAGAATTTAGTTTTGCAAATACAGAAATTCCACCACTAAAAATGTATGATGAGGGTGAAGCAAAAGAGGGTGTTGGAGCTGGAGCTGCACTTGCTTATGCTGCAAGTAATGCAAGAGAAAACCAAGAGCTTTTAGAGGCTATTGAGTTAGTGTTATATGAGTTGATGTAAAAGAGGGAGCTACCCTCTTTTATGCTTAAAATAACTTCGTTAAATAACCAAGTATAAGCAATAGGATTAAAATCCTAAACATTGGATGTTCCCTTATTTGACACTCCCACCCAACACTACCCACAAAAAAAAAGGGTTAAGACTTAAAAAAGCCCTAACCCTTTACAGTGTCATTGCGAAGGAGCTACCTCCACAGGAACAATCCAATGTTTCATAAAAATTATAACCAATTCTTTTGAAATTTTCAAATCTTTATCTTTTTTTGTTACACTTTTAACAATTTATTGAGGGTTGTTTATGAGTTTTAAAAAAGTTTTATTTATTGGTGGTATTAAAAGTGGTAAAAGTCGCCTAGCAGAGGAGTATATTTTAAAACACTCCAACGTTAAACCAATCTATCTTGCTACTAATGAGTTTTTTGATGATGAGATGCATAAAAAAGTTTCTCTACATCAACAACAACGTGGCAATAAATTTACAACTATTGAAGAACCACTTTTTCTCTCTAAAAGACTCCTCTCTGCTAAACAACCTGTTCTTGTTGAGTGTATAAGTACATGGATAAACAATATGATTTACCATAAATATAGTGTTGAAGAGATCTATGCTCAAGTAAAAGAGCTTAAAGATCTACAACAAGATGTTGTATTTGTTATCAATGAAGTGGGACAGAGTGTTGTAAGTGAAAATAAACTTGTTCGTGAGTTTGTTAACATTAATGGTAAAGTTGCTCAGTTCTTAGCACTTTTATGTGATGAAGTTTACTCTGTTCAAGCAGGTATTGCACTCAAATTAAAATGAAAAATCTTTTTTTAGCATTTGGCTTAGCATGGAATATGCTAAGTATTATCCCCCTTTTTAAAATTCATACTTTCTTTCGTGGTATTAATGCTCTAAGTGCTATGTTTTACCCTTTTGTGGGTGCATTACTTGGTGGAATTGTTACCATTTTTTATCTAACTCTTGAGCCTTATGTACCAATTTTTCATCTACTTGTTTTAACTTTTGGTGTATGGATTATACTTACAGGAGCACTTCATTTAGATGGTTTAAGTGATACCATAGATGGCTTTTTTGTTCCAAAACAAAAAGCTCTTGAAGTTATGAAAGACTCCTACGTAGGTGGGATGGGGATGATTTTTAGTGTGCTATTTTTAATTGTAAAACTCTCCTCTTTTTTAGCACTTCATAATCCTCTTTTTATAATTGCTATTATGAGTTTTTCCCGTTTTTATGTGCTTGGAAGTATCTTTTTCTTCCCTTATGTTAGTAGTGGAGTTGGTGCACTTTTAAAAGAGGAGTTAAAACTCAAACACCTTTTTGTTAGTTTTGTTTTTGGTGTAAGTGTTGCTTTTTATTTTAATGCCCTATTTATTTTTTTACTTGGTGCTTTATTTAGCATTGCCATAGCTTTTTTACTTGCAAAACGCCTTGGTGGATTAAATGGTGATAGCTATGGATTTATAATAGAGACAAGTGAACTCTTTTTACTTAATATTTTACTTTTTGTATGAAAACAATTACATTAATTCGCCATGGTGAAGTGCAAGAGGATTTTATTGGTAAATATAATGGGCATAACAATATTACCCTTTCTAAAAATGGAATTTTACAAACACTAACCTTAGCAAAAAAATTCTCAAATCAACATTTTGATATTGTTTTTTGCTCCGATTTAAGACGCACAAAACAAACCCTTCAAGCACTACAACTCCAAACAAAAAAAGTGGTATTAAGTAAAAATCTACGTGAAAAATCTTGGGGAGAAGATGAAGGTAAAAGTTTTAAACAGCTTACACAAGAGGGTAAAGAGTACAAAAATTTTATGCAATGGATAAACTCACTTGATGGAGAGAGTGTCGAGATGTTTGAAAAAAGAGTTATTAAATATTTTTTTACTACTATTGCCCAAACCAAAGGGGAAAAAATAGCTATAGTAACTCATAGTGGAGTGATAAAAATTTTACTTAAATTTATAAAAAATTTAAACTTTGAAGAGGCTTTCTCGCTTACTCTTGCATATAATGGAATAATAATAATAAAACTCTTTTAAAATTAAGATGCCATTTAACAAAAAACATTATAATAAGTTATATTTTTCATAATAAAGGCTTTCTCATGAAGAACCTCTCCATTACAACCAAAATATTTATTTTACTTATTGGTGTAATTGTTATTTTAAGTGCAGTTTCTGCTTACATTTCTATATCTACCATTCAAAGGGTAAGTACTAATAATATAGAGAAATTTCAAGCAACAACAATGCAAGAGAAAAAACAAGCATTACGCAATAAAAGTGATATTATCTATAAAGTTGTGGAAGCACAATATAATCAAACACGTCCTAAAGAGATGGAACATAATGTAAGATCTGTTTTAGAGCGTCGTATGGATATGCTTTTTAATATTATCGAAAATATCTACAAAGAGGATAAAAATCTTAGTAAAAAAGAGTTAGAGAAAAAACTTGCTGAGATTGTAAAAGATGCTCGTTATGGGAAAAGTGGTTATTTTTGGATCAATGACTTTAACTATAAAATGGTTATGCACCCAATTAAACCGTCACTCAATGGTAAAAGATTTATAAACACTCCAAAAGTTCCTTTTGTACAACTTGATGTTGATGCTCTTAAAAAAGTGCAAAAAGATAGAACATTTATTAAATACAAATTTTATAATCCTGCTACAAAAAAATATGAATTTAAAGTTTCAATGGTTCGCGTTTTTAAACCATTTAACTGGATTATAGGAACAGGATCTTATCTGAGTGATGTTACTCCACAAGTACAAGCAAACGCTTTAACAAGTGTAAAAAATATCCGTTTTGGTAAAAGTGGCTACTTTTGGATAAACGATATGAACTACAAAATGGTTATGCACCCAATTAAACCACAATTTGATGGGAAAAAATTTGTAAATACTCCAAAAGTCCCTTTTGTTGAACTTGGGGTAGATGCTCTTAAAAAATCAGATAAAGAGTACGCATTTATTAAATACAAATTTTATAACCCTAAAACAAAACAATATGAAGAGAAACTCTCTATTGTTCGTTTATTTAAACCATGGGGCTGGGTTATTGGAACTGGAACATATCTTCAAGATATAAAAGATACTATTGAACAAATGAAACAGCACACACAACAAGAGGTGCAAAATGTAATTATAAAAATAGTTGTTATTAATCTTGTTTTAGGTGTGTTTGTACTTCTATTTGGATATTTAGTAAGTAGAGAATTTATTATTAAACCTATTGATAAACTCAATAACAGAGTTGCAGACCTTGCTCATGGAGAAGCAGATTTAACAAAAAGGGTAGATATCTACACAAAAGAGGAATTAGGATTTATTGCTCAAAATGTGAACCATTTTATTAAAAATCTTGCAAATGTTATTCAAAACATTAAACAATCAAGTGAACAAAGTGTAACTCTTTCACATGAGATAGATTCAACAACAAAAGTTTTAGAAAACAGTATTCAATCTCAAGATAAATATATTCAAAAAATTGAGAACCTTACTTCAACAGTTGAACAAGATTTAGGAGTAGCAGAGGAGAACCTTATCTCTACAGTTGAGGACGTCAAAATGACTCAAAACTCTTTAGAGATGATGAGTAATACTCTTAATGAAGTTGTTGAAAAGATTCATGCAGAATCTCAAAAAGAGGATGGATTATCTGAAAAAATTACAGAACTAGCACAACAATCTACACAAATTAAAGATGTTATTGGGATTATTAAAGATATTGCAGACCAAACAAATCTTCTTGCACTCAATGCTGCTATTGAAGCTGCTCGTGCTGGAGAGCATGGTCGTGGTTTTGCAGTTGTTGCAGATGAGGTGCGTAAACTTGCAGAAAGAACACAAAGAAGTTTAGGTGAAATTGAGATTGGTGTTAACATTATTGTACAAGGTGTTATGGATGCACAATCTAGTATTTCTGAGAATGCAAAAGATTTTGATAACTTAGCAAATGATACTTCTATACTTATCGACAAAACAAATGAAACAAAAGAGAGTTTAGATATTACTATTACAAACTCACATAAAGCACTTCATGAAACAACTAAGATCAATACACATGTACGTTTCTTAGTTGAAGAGGTTGAAGCACTTATTAAAGAAAATGATACAACAGATGAAGTAACAAAAAATCTTCAACATATCTCCTCCTCTTTAAGAAGTGTTATTGACCTTCTCCAAACTGAAAGTTCTAAGTTTAGAACATAATAAAGGGTTATTCACCCTTTATTCTTCATTTATTAAAATATATTATAATTTTCATAATTTTATCTAAAGGATTAAAAATTATGAAAAAGATTATTTTCCCCCTTTTTTTACTCACTTCACTCTATGCACAAAATAACTCAAAACTTCAAGATGTTATTGCTCTTGGTGAAGATATTGTAAACCATACAGATACAAACTCTCTTTCAAAAAACTATGTAGATAGCAAACTACAATGTGTAAATTGCCATAGAAAAGGTAAAGATAATAAAGCAGGAACAACCAATAAAATTGGAACATTTATTGGTACAGCTACTGCCTTTCCAGCTTACTCTAAACGTCATCATGACATTATTACTCTTCAAAATAGAATAGATGGGTGTTTTTTACGCTGCTTAGGTGGAGAAAAATCTGTTGTAAATACTAAAGTTGGGATTGCTGTTGCTGCATATATTACTGCACTCTCTAATGGTATGAAAATACAAATGAGCCCAAAAGCACCAAGAACACCTTTAAAGCAAAAAATGTGGAGTCAAGGGAGAAAAAAATTTATAAAACTTTTTCATAAAGCAACACATCAAGATTACTTAGAGGGGAAAAAACTTTATGCACAAAAATGTGCTGCTTGCCATGGGAACAATGGTGCGGGAAATACCTCTACACCACCTTTGTGGGGTAAAAATAACAAAGGGGAATGGTTAAGTTACACAGCAGATGGAAGTATGGCAAAATTACCAAATGCAGCTGTTTGGATTCAAGATAATATGCCACTTCATAACGCAAATTCACTTTCAGATCAAGAGGTTGTCGATATTGTACTTTACATAAACTCCAAACCAAGAAAAAGCTATAAAGGGTTTAAAGTGGAACAAAACTTTAAACAGATGGGGCTAGATTTTAAAACTATTACACAATAGTTTTAAACCACCCCATAAACCTCTGCACGAAGCACTATCTCTTGAGCATTATTGAGTTGTGTTTTTCGCTCAACCATCTTTCCATCATAAGAGCTAACGTTGTGGTTATTTTCCATTATATATAAAGCTTCATTAAACTCTTTTTGGGAAACTTTATAAAGATCGTGTAGAGGTTTTATTTGGTTTGGATGGATAATAGTTTTTGAAAAAAGCCCCTCTTCAAGCTCTTTTTGTACCTCTTTTAAAAATCCTTGTGTATCATTAAAGTAAGGATACACCCCTCCACTTATAGCAAATCCTGCACTTTTAAATGTTGCTATAAAACTACCAACAACATACGAAACACTACTGAGTTTAAAATAGGTTTTATTTGATGGGCGTTTCATTTTAAGTTGAGAAAGCATATCTTCAAGCCCAAAACGGATTAACTTTATATTTACGCTAGATGCTAAAATAATTTCACGTAATTCAATTAAAGAGTTAAGATTAAAAAGCTCTTTAGCCTCAATGCTTGGCATAACAAAAAACTTAAATGGCTCTAAAAATTCTAAATATGCCTTTGCATTTGTTAAAGAGAATTTTGGAAGTACAAATCCATCTATATTTAAAATCCCTTTTAAAAAAAGGAGTTGTTCAAGCATTGCAATATTTTTAGGGCGAATAAACACTAAAAGTTTTTTAGGTTTATACTCCTCTAAAAGTTGTTTTACACGCTCATATGCCTCTTGTGTTTGTTCATCATCTATTCCATCTTCTAAATCTATTACAACACTTTTAAGCTCTGGATATTTATTTTCTAAAATAATTGCCTCTAAATGTTTATGTGTTGCTGGAATAAAAAGTGTCGCTCCAAGTTCTAAATAACTAAATTCTCTCATTAACTAAACCTTTTTATACTCAAATTTCTCAATATTTCTACTCTCTTTTGAAAAGTTAATCCCAATAAGATAAATCGCTTTGTTTTGGTTTTGATACTTTTGTGCATAGTTTTTTTGCTCTATTTGTTTTAAGGCATCATCGCTTCCAACTTTAAACTCTATAATGTAGATATTATCTTCTACTAAAAGAGTTAAGTCTATTCTTCCTTGGTTTGTAACATCTTCTGCAACTATATTAAACCCTGTAGCTGCTAAGTAAGCATAAAATACACTTGCGTAGTACCCTTCATACTCCTCTATTTTATTACCTACATAATTGTTATATGGAATTGATGCAAAGAGAGCTTCAAATGTCTCTTTAAAGGTTGCAATATCTGCAACTTCAAGTGCATCATAAAGGTTGTCTTGTGTTTTATAATCTATTGTATCTGTTAAATAATCTATAAAAAGTATATTAAGGCTTATTTGCACCTCTAAGTTTGGAACTTTGAGTGAATACTCTATGCGGTTTCTTTTTTGAATTTGCTCTTTTATTGTTAAATACCCAGCTTGAAATAAAAGTACTTCAAGTTTTATCTTATCTACCTCAAAGCTATTTAAAAGTTCATCACCTATTGTAAGGTTTTCTAACTCTGGAATATTGTAGTTTTTTTGTTTTAGAAGGGTTATGAGGTAGTAAGGATTCCCACTCTCCCACCAATAGTTTTTAAATAAACAGTCATTTGTTAAAAATTGTAAAATATCAAATGGGTTATAAACTTTATCTCCTAAGAAGTTATACCCATTGTACCACTCTTTAACTCTCTCTAAATCTACACCTTCTAAGTAGGGTAAAAATGTTGTTTCTATATCATCTTGCGTATAACCACAAATAGTGCCATATTTTGGTTTTAAAGATATATCTGTAAGGTTATTAAGTCCACTAAAGATATTAGCTTTACTAAATTTACTAATACCAGTTAAAAAAGCAAATTTTATATAAGCATCATTTGCTTTCATCATTACATAAAAGCTTCTTAAAAAGTCACGATTTTCTAAGGCACGTTCTGTATTATCTAGGTTATCTAGTATTGGTTTATCATACTCATCTACTAAAATTACAACTGGTTTATTGTATTTCTCTTTTGCTTTATGGATAAGTTCTCTAAAACAACCACTGGGATTATCATTAAAATCACATTGTAAGCCAAGTCTATCTTGATTCTCTTGAAGTGTTTGGATTGCTACTTGATGGGTTGATTCTAAAGTTTTAAAATCTCCAGCCCAATCTATTTTAATAACAGGGTAAACATCTTCAAAATTCCATTTATCATAAATAGCTAAATCTTTAAAGTACTCTTTTTTCCCTTCAAAAATATTATGCAAAGTATCTAAAAAAAGGCTTTTTCCAAAACGGCGTGGACGAGATAAAAAGGAGTACTGATAGTTTGTAATAAGATCTAATGCAAGATCTGTTTTATCTATGTAGAGATAACCACCTTCTCTTATTTTTGAAAATGTTTGGATTCCTACTGGGAGTTTTTGCATACAAAAGCCTTTATGAAGGTTTTTTAAAATTATACACTAATTTAGAAATTTTCTCTTGAATAATCTCAAAAGATTTTTGAATATCTTTTTGACTCATAGCACCACTTTTGTAAAAAACAACTTCCCCTTTTTTGTTAAAAATAATCACATTAGAAGCATCATCTTTTAAGTTCCATTTTTTTACTAAAACAGAGTTTTTATCTTTTACGTAAAGGGTATCTTTAAACTCTTTTTGTTTTGACGCTAACACTTTTTCTAAAACAACATTTGGCATCCATGTAGCAGCTAAATTGATAATAGCTATATTTTTAAAGTGGTAGTTATGTTCTTGTTTAAATTTTTTTAGTGCTTTTGTGTAGTGTTCATTTACACCTTTTTCATCAGGGTCAACATAAAATAAAACATGCACATCTCCAACTAAAGATTGTGAGTCCCAAGCTTTATTAGAGCCAAAAAAACCTCCATTTTCTCCTGCTAGAGTAATATGTGGTGGTACTTTGTGTAACTCCAATGCATAGAGTGAAAAACTAAGTAGTAAACTAGTAGTAATAGTTTTCAGTTTCATAAGATATTCCTTTTTTAGTTAAAAGTATAAAGTGTGTGTATAAGTGAAGTATTAACACTTCACTTATACAGCTAGAATATAATTTTGTTAAAAAATAGGAAGTTGTATGAAAAAATATATTTTAATTGGACTTGTTGGTCTTGGGATTGGGTTTGGATTTTATTCAAAAGTGTATGTACCAAAACATACATTTGCTACACTCTCACCTACTGTTTCAAATATGCAGGTACGTGTAAATGGTGTTGGTGAAGTTGGTGCAAAAAATATCTATAAAGTAGCATCACTTTATAGTGGAAGAGTACAAAATTTTCAACTCAATGAGGGAGATTTTGTAAAAAAAGGCTCAACTATAGCAGTAATTGACAGTGTTGACTTAAACGATAAAATAAAAGAGACACAAGCAACACTTTTAAAACTTAAAAGTGATAAAAAAAGTTTACGCTTAGATAAACAAAGTGCACAAGTGACATATAATTATCAAAAAGATTTACTTAAAAAGAACAAAAAGCTTTATGCAAAAAAAGCTATTTCAGAGTTAGAGTATAAAAAGTTTCAAACAGATGCAAAAGTAGCTAATCTTAAAGTGCAAACATTACAGGCAAAGATTAATTCTCTAACACATCAACAAACGCAGCTTCAAGCAACACTTAGTGGTTTAGAACAAAGGTTAGAGCGTTTTACTATTGTAGCTCCAACAGATGGGTATATTACAAAAAAATATATTGCAAATGGAGATGTTGTGATGCCATCTAGCCCTATAGTAGAGGTTGTAAACCCTAAAGATGTTTGGGTTGCAACATATATCGATACACGTATTAGTGGAGATGTAAAAATTGGTGATATTGCAACAATGAAACTTCGTTCATCTGCAAGAAAATTTGGTGGAAAAGTTGTAGCTATTAATCCTATTAATAATAATGTAACATATGAGCGTGAGATAGATATAGCATTTGATAATTTACCAATCCCTTTTTATTTAAAAGAGCAAGCAATTGTAAATATAGACATAGAGACACTTAAAGATATTGTAAAAGTACCATCAAAAGCACTCACAACTTATAAAGAGCAAGAGGGTGTTTGGATTGTTAAAGATTCAATACTACATTTTAAACCTATCACTATTTTAGCGTATGGTGATAAATATGTAGCGACAAAAGATATTGCACAAAATGATGTTTTAGTAGTACCAGATCCAAAGAAAAAACCTCTTAGTGAGGGTATGAAAATAAACGAGAAGTAAGATGATAAACTTAGCCTATAAAGATATAAAACACTCTTTAAGTAAGTTTTTAATTACTGCTATGAGTGTTGGGGTATTACTTGGAATTGTAATAGTTATGATTGGTGTTTATAGGGGTATGATATTTGATGCAAAGGTACTTGTAAATGATGTAAAAGCAGATGTTTGGATTGTGCAACAAGATACACTTGGACCATTTGCAGAAACCTCTAAAATCCATGAAGATTTAAAAGATCAAATCTCTTACCAAAATGGTATTGAGTATGCAGAAGCTATCACATTTCAAACATTCCAGCTTGAAAATAAGTATGGTGATTTTAAAGTGATGCTTGTTGGATACGATCCATTTGGCAAAATTGATGTTATCAATAGAACAAAGCTTATAGAGGGTAGAACGCTTCAAAAACAACATTACGAGATTGTAGTTTCGCAAAAAACACACTACAAACTTGGAGAGAAAATTAAACTAGGGCGTGATTATTTTACCGTTGTTGGAATTACACAAGATACTGTAAGTAATGGTGGAGATTATCTTATTTTTACAAGTTTAAAAGATGCACAAATTTTACAATTTACTTATTCAAATGAGCGTATTAGAAGTGATGAAGCAAGGGGAATTAGTGGTGGAAACCCTCACCTTGTTAATGCGATTATTGCAAAAGTGAAAGATGGATTTAAACCAGAAAAAGTAGCAAGAGAGATAGAGCAAACAACACATAAAAAAGTGTTTACAAAAGATGAAGAGCTTATTTTACTTCTTCAAAAGGTGATTAAGAAAAGTTCAAAACAGATTGGACTCTTTACAACAATTTTAATTATAGTTTCTGTTGTTATTATTGCTTTAATTATCTACACTATGACACTAGAGAAGATTAAAGAGATCTCTATTATGAAGCTTATTGGTATTCCAAATTCAACAATTTCAAAGATGATTATTCAAGAAACTGTGGTGCTTGGATTTTTAGCGTTTATTTCGGGAAATATTTTTGCTTACCTTATTAGCGATAAGTTTCCAAAAAGGATTGTACTTTTAAAAGCAGATGCATTTGAGCTTTTTTTAGTGATTTTAATATTTTCTATTTTTGCATCACTCTTTGGAATTTACAAAGTGATAAAAACAGATCCAGCAGAAGCGATTGGGGGCTGATATGTATAGTGATAATGCAATAACAATAAAAAATTTAGTAAAAAAATTTGGGCATGGAGATAATGAAATAACAGTTATTGATGGTGCAGATTTTACTCTAAAAAAAGGGGAATTTACAGCCCTTGTTGCACCAAGTGGAGCTGGAAAAACAACACTTCTTATGATGCTTGGGTGTGTACTTGAGCCAACAAGTGGGGAGATAGTTATTGGGCAAAATGTTGTCTATAAAAATAAATGGCTTGTAAAAGATGATAGGGAGTTGCGTAGAAAACAAATAGGGTTTATTTTTCAGCACCACTACCTTATTCCATTTTTAAATATTGAAGAGAATATTACACTGCTTCCTTACCAAAATGGTGAAAAAAAAGAGGTTGTAAAGCCTCGTGTGCAAGAGATTATGGAATATCTTGATATGACAGAAAAGATGCACTCAATGCCAAGTGAGTTAAGTGGTGGGCAAAATCAGCGTATTGCAATTGCTAGAGCTTTAGCAAATGAACCAGATATTATTTTAGCAGATGAACCAACAGCAGCACTCGATAGAGAGCGTGCTGTAAGTGTTGTAAAGATGCTAAAAAAGATTACACGTGAACGTGGTGTGACTATTATTATGGTAACGCATGATGATAGACTCTTGCCATTTTGTGATAAGGTTTTAACTATTAAAGATAAAAAAATAGAGATAAAAACAAATGAAGAGATAAAGGAAAATGGTGATGGATTTATTTAAAAAAACAGTGGTGCTAAGTTTAGTAGTTGCTTCAAGTTATGCGACCTCTTTACAAGAACTTGTAGATGCAACACTTCAAAATAATCAAAATTTAGAAGCACTTAAATTCCAAAACAGATCTTTGGAGAAAAACTACCAAAGTGTGCAAAATAGCTACAATCCATCGTTAAGTGTGGGTGGTAGTTACTTACAGCTCGATGGTGATAAAAGAGCAGTGCAAGTTGGACAAACAACAGTAGGGTTTGTAAAAGCGAGTATCGATCTTTATAGTGGTGGTAAAAATAGTGCCTTAAAAAAACAAAAAAAGTATGAGTATCAAAGTGGTGTTTTAGCTGCTAAAAACACTCAAAAAGAGACAATTTTACAACTTGTGACACTCTATTTTAATGCAAGAACAGTAGTAGAAAATATTAAAGTTTTTCAAGAAAAAGCAAAAACACTCAAAGCCCAATATGAAAGGGTAAAAACAAAGTATGAGCTAAAGATGACAACAGAAGATGAGGTGTTAAAACTACAATCTGAGTATGAATCAAACAACTATACTATTGTTGAGCTAGAGTACCAAAAAGAGGAGCTTTTGCAAAACCTCTCTTTACTAAGTGGTAAAGTGGTAGATTCTTTAGAAGATGTTAAACTTCCAACACTACAAAATATTAATTATAAACCAACAGAAGCGATAGAGTCTTTAAAATATTCACTTCAAGCACAACAAGAGAGTGTTGCAATAAGCGCTGCAGCCACAAAACCTCAAGTAAAACTTGAAGATACATATAGTGTTTATAATTATGATGATTACAATTCAAAAGTTTTAACAGATTTACCAGACCAACAAAATCAGCTTCTTTTAACAATTAATATGAAGCTTTTTGATACAGCTTCATCACATAAAACAGAAGCGGCACAATTAGCAGCACTTAGTGTTTCAAAAAAGTTAGCTTTTGCAAAAAATCAAGAAAAAATAAACTTTGAGCTTGCAAAAAGAAAACTACAAACACTACAAAAGAAGCTCTCTTCACTAAAAAGTGCACTAGCAAGTGCAACAAGTGTTTATAACGCTATAGCAATAAAATATGAAAATGGTATTGTAGATAATGTAATATATCTTGATGCACTAAGCAAAAAAGTATATAATGAAGCATTATATAAACAAGCACTTAACGATTATGAGATTGCAAAAGCATCATACTACCTTTTAAGTGGTGTAGATTTTACTGAGGTTTTAAAGAAGTGGGAACACTAAAAAAGATTTTACTTTTAGAAGATGACCCAATTTTAGGGGAGACTCTTGTTGAGCTTTTAGAGATAAACAATTTTAATGTTTTATGGTCTAAAGATGGTCAAAATGCAGCAGATATTTTATTTGAAAAAAAATTTGATTTGCTCCTTTTAGATATTAATGTACCTTATCTTAATGGTTTTGAATTACTTGAGAGTTTACGCTCTATTGATGATAATACACCTGCTATTTTTATAACTGCAAATGCAGATATTGAATCACTTAAAAGAGGTTTTGATGTAGGTGCAGATGATTATTTAAAAAAACCATTTGATTTTGAAGAACTTCTTATCCGTATAGATGCACTTTTGAAGAAAAATATTATACAAACTATTGTTTATAAAGATTTGGTATTTGATACAACAACAAAAAAACTTACAAAAAACTCAACTCCTATTCATCTTACACCAAGTGAGATGAATCTTTTTGAATTGTTTGTAACTAATCAGGAAAAAGTGTTTCAAACACATGAACTCCTTGAGGCTGCAAACTCTCAAGAGTTTAATGCTCAAACATTAAGAGTATGGATTTCAAAACTTAAAAAAATAGGTTTAGAGTTAACAAATATTAGAGGTGTGGGGTATCGTTGTGAGGCAGTATGAGAAACACACTCTTATAAAATTTACGTTAATCTATTTTTTATCTACAGCATTTTTTATTTTAGCACTTGGGTATTTTTACCAAAAAGAGCAAGCAAATTTAATTATTCAAGAACATACTATGGAGATGCATCAGTATATTATTAAACTAAAGCAAAGTGGTTTTAGTTATAAAGAAAAAGGGTATGACTATATTATTTGTAATAAATCTAAAGAGCATTACAAATTAGCACAAAAAGATGGTAACTATTATACAAAAGCATTTCCTTACAGAATGGGAGAGGGGTGTATTTTAGTAAAAGAGGATGCAAAACAGATAGATAAAGAGCTTTATGAAGTAAAAAAATTTACTCTTATGGTGCAGTTTTTACTTCTTAGTTTTTTTCTTTTACTTGCATATTTGTTAGCAAAAATGTCTTTAAAACCTTTAGAAGATACAATTTCACATCTTGATAGATTTATAAAAGATTTAATCCACGATTTAAATACTCCCATAGCCTCTATTCAGCTCAATACAAAGCTTCTTAAAAATACAAAAGATAAAAATTTACAAAGAGCATTAACAAGACTCGAACACTCAACAGCACAACTTACTTCTTTGTATGATAACTTAGAGATTGTTCTTAAAAGACAACTCTCTAAAGAACAAGTAAATCTCTATACTATTTTTCAAAGAAAAAAAGAGGAGATAGAGCTTGAGCATCCTGAAATAAGTTTTATTATTAAAAAACAGAAGATGAAAGTTTTTACAAATGAAGCAGCCATTAGTCGTATTATAGATAATATACTCTCAAATAGTGTTAAGTATGCAAAAGATAAAGATGCAAAAATTGTTGTAGATTTTATAGAGAATACTTTAGTGATTCAAGATAATGGAAAAGGGATGCAATATCCTCAAAAGATTTTTGAGAGAAGCTATAAAGAATCTCAAAATGGTCATGGTATTGGGATGCATATAGTGCAGCGTCTTTGTAGTGAACTAGGAATTAAAATAGAGGTTAATTCGATAAAAGGTGAGGGAATGAGTATAGAGCTCACTTTTTAGATAGAGGTAATACTTCACTAATACTTTTTTGATACCATTTCATTAGAAAAAAAAATAAAGGGTTGAAAATGAAAACAAAAATAGCATTAAGTATTTTAGCAGCAACATTAGTTTTTAGTGGATGTAATTCAAGTGATACAGAAGGTACAAATGAGGGGTATTTTATAGACTCTGCTGTAAGTGGAGTTGAGTATGAAACAACTTCAGGAGTTAGTGGAACAACAGATAGTTTAGGTCGTTTTACATATAATGATGGGGATGAGGTTACTTTTAAATTAGGCAAAGTTGTACTTGGAACAACTACGCCACAAACAGATGGTTTAGTAACACCAAAAACTCTTGTAGCTGGAGATGGTGTTCCAACAACAGAGCAAGAAAATACAATTACACTTATGCTTCAAACGCTTCAATCTTTAGATGTTGATGGTGATCCAACAAATGGTATTACAATTCCAGAAGCTGTGACAACAGAGCTAGAAAATTTAACATCTACACTTGATTTTAAATCACTTGATGAAAAGAAACTTATTGAATTGGATAATCAATTGAATTTAGGATTAGACCAAGATTATGATGGTAAATTAGATGTAGATGCAACGCAAGCAAAAACACACTTTGAGTCATCAATTGAGAAATTTCAGCAAGGAGTTGAAGCTACAACATCAACATTAAATCAAAAAGGTAATGGTAAAATGAATGGCAAAAATGTGCAAACTTCAGATTTAAACCAGACAACTGAAATGTCATCATCAACTATGACATTTGATATTAAAAATTACCCAAAATCAACTTTAACACAGCTATTAAAGGATTCATTAGCATATATGGGTAATGAAGAGCGTTTAGCATATGATGTTTATATGAATCTTTATAATTATCATAAAACAAACAATAATATAGAGATTAGACAACTTACAAATATAGCACAAAAAGCTGAAGTAAAACATATTGGTATTGTTCAATCTTTAGTGCAACGTTATAATCTTAGTGCAACAGATTTAACAGATGTAAATCAAAGTGCATCTGTTGATGGTAATGCAGTAACATTAGAGAATATGCCAAGTGGAAAATATGATATTGAAGCAATTCAGACACTTTATAACAAGCTTTATAACAAAGGTATTCAATCTACAAAAGATGCTTTAATGGTTGGTTGTATGGTTGAAGTGACAGATATTAATGATTTAAATAAATATGTAACATTAGCACAAGAGTCAAATGCAACAGATGTTCTTGAAGCATTTAAAGTTTTACGTGATGGTAGTTATAACCACTACTGGGCATTTGATAAAGGTCTTAAAAACTTAGGTATTGAAAATGGATGTTATGTAGAGGGTGATGAGCTTTTAGGTGATAAAAGTTCAGTTTATCCGCAGCATACACATTAAATTTCTATTTATCTTTATCAAAGTAAATTTTTATTGATATTAAGGTAGCATACTTTTATGAAAAAAACACTAATAGCCCATTCACCAGATGCAGATGATATTTTTATGTACTACGCCATAAAGTTTGGCTGGGTAGATATGAAAGATGTTGTGTTT
>Ga0256828_1000671_pt1 | contig 22342 bp, 19 predicted proteins | sample CV88metaG_FD_185993 | JGI IMG/M metagenome (GOLD analysis project Ga0256828, IMG submission 185993) | Hydrothermal vent microbial communities from East Pacific Rise, Pacific Ocean - CV88 | ecosystem: Environmental > Aquatic > Marine > Hydrothermal vents | place: Pacific Ocean: East Pacific Rise...
AGTTGCACTAACAAATATGTTTAATGATGAAATTTTACAAAGTGAAAAATTGCCACTGCTACTAACTGCTTATACTCCTTGTTTTAGAAAAGAAGCAGGTAGCGCTGGGCGCGATACAAGAGGAATTATTCGCCAACACCAATTTGATAAAGTAGAGATGGTTGCAATTACAAAGCCAGAACAAAGTGAAGAAGTTTTTGAAATGATGGTTCAAAATGCTTCTGATTTATTAACTAAGCTTGGCTTACCACACCGTTTAGTAGAGCTTTGTGGTGGAGATTTAGGCTTTAGTGCGGCAAGAACTATAGATTTAGAAGTTTGGCTACCAGGACAAAATCAATACAGAGAGATAAGTTCAGTTAGCACAACAAAAGAGTTTCAAGCAAGAAGAGCAAAAATAAGATACAAAGAGGGCAAGAAAAATCATTTAGTTCATACTCTAAATGGCTCTGCTTTAGCAGTAGGTAGAACCCTAATAGCAATTATGGAAAATTACCAAAATGAAGATGGAAGCATAGATATTCCAGAAGTTTTAAAGCCATATCTAAATAGATAGGCTTTATTAAATTGATAATGAAAAATTAAGAATTAAGAATTCTGGAGCTATTTTTGCCTTTGGTTAAATTGTTTTACTTAAGTAATTAGTAGGGTGGGATTTATCCCACCATAACATAGGGATTTCTAATAATAGGTAATATTCATAACTAGGTTTTACAAATTATTGTGCAAAATATTTACTTCCTTTTATCTTTGTATAGAAGTTATCAATCTTTCTTATAAATCAAACTAAGTAGTGCAGGTAACAAAACTAAATCAAGTAGTAATGCTAAATTTAGTGCTACAATTGTTACTATTGCAAAATGGACATTTGGCATAAAGCTACTTATTAAAAATATAGCAAATGTAAAAGATAAAATTAGTGTAGTTAAAATCATTGCATTTCCACTTGAGCTTATTACATAATCTATACTCTCCTCGAAGTTTTTTGTTTTTATAGCATCTAAAAATTTATTAAAAAAGTGTATTGTATCATCTACCGCAATTCCTAAAATTACAGCTGCACTTATAGCAACGCCAATATCAATATTTATACCCATATATCCCATAACACCAGCTACTAATATAATTGGTGCTATATTTGGCAATACAAATAGTAAAAGAAGTTTTAAATCTCTAAATAGTAGCAGCATTGCAAATGTTACAATAGCAATAGTAGCTAAAATAGAGTTTACAAGAGTTTTTGTTACATCTCTTTGCATATAGGTAAATATAGTAGTTTGCCCCTCTACTGAAGCTTTATATTTACTATTTTTACTCCACCAATCTTCTATAAATTTTATCAATTTTAAATCTTTTGATGTCTCTTGTGAGTTGGTATTTATTGTTATTTTAATATATCTACTATCTTTGCTTACTAATTCATTAAAATTTTTTGAGTTGTTTTTATAAAAATTAATGTAAGTTTTTATACTCATGTTAGAGTTTGGCAGTTTATTTGAAGATGTTATTTTTTTATTAACATCTTCTATTAAATCTGCTATACTAAGAGTATTTCTAACCTCTTTGTGGCTTTTTTTAATTGTTTTTTCAAACTCTAATATTTTTTTTACAAATTTTGGATTATATATGCCATTTACTTCATTTGAGTCTATAACAATATCATAAACAAAAGAGCCTGTAATATTTTTTTGCAAAAAGTTGCTACCACTTCTAACTATAGTATCTTTAGCAAAGTAGTTTAAAGAGTTGCTATCAACTTTTATATATCTTATACCATAAGCCAAAATAGCTATTAAAATCACAAATATAGATAAAATCTTTTTATTATTTTTAGCAATAAACTCTCCATAACCAGATATTTTAGAAAAATCTAAAAATGTAATATTTTTTACTTTATAACTATCTTTTAGCATCAATATAATTGCTGGAGCTAAAGTAACACTAAAAATAAATGCCAAAATAGCACCTGAACTTATTGCAATGCCAAGTGTTGAAATTGGCACAATTTTACTAAAAGCTAGTGTAGCAAAGCCAATAGCAGTGGTAATAGATGTCATAACAATTGGTGTAAAATTTTTATTTAAAGCAAAATATAGTGCCTCTTTTGTGCCGTAATTTTTTTGTTTATAATATATCCAAGCCATATAAAGATGCAACGAACTAGCAATTGCAATTGCAGAGATAAAAGCTGGTATATTTACTGTAAAATTATTTAATTTATAACCAAGCATTAGTTGCATACCAAGCACAATTAAAAATGTATATACAATTACAATTGATGGCACTATTATACCTATTATATCTCTAAATAAAATAGCTAATAGTAAAACTACACAAATAACTGCTAATGGCATAAGTTTTATAGCATCACTTTTAGCAACACTAACTAAAGAGGCAGTTTTAAAGAGTTTGATAATACAGTATCACCTATTTTAAAAGATAAATCAATACCACTAAAAAAGCGCTTTTTTAAAAGTGGAGAAGCCTATATTAATTTTGCAATAGATAATCCTAATCTTTACAAACTCCTATTTGGCAAAAGATATGCCCACATTAGAGAAGAGATTATAAATTTAAAAAATAGTAATTCAATAGGATTTAGCTCTTTGCAAGATGCAATAAAAGAGGGTCAAAAAGTTGGTTTGTTAAAAAAAGATAATAGTTTTAATAAAGCTATATTGGTATGGTCATCTCTACATGGTTTAAGCACTTTAATAATTGATGGTTTTATGGATATTGAAAAAAATTATAAAAATCTTTATAAAGATTTATTTAACAATCTACTGTTTGGTATGGTAACTAATAAAATTAGGTTAGCCTCTGTTTTTAAATAAATAATAAGGCTTAAATTAACTTTAAGTTATAATAAAGCAAAAAAGATTTTATTATGCTTATGAGATTGGCTTTTGCTACTATTATTGTCGGTATTATAAGTGGTTTTTTAGTAACTATTTATGAGTTATTAATAATATTTACAACTCATCTTTTTTTTGCTGGAGATCCATATAAAACAGTATCTACACTTCCTATATGGTATCTTTATGCTCTGCCAACAGTTGCAATTTTTATAGTAAATTATCTAACAAGCAGAGATAAAAATATAAGAGAGTATGGTGTTAGTGAAATTGCTAACTCTATTATGCAAAATAAAATGACAATAAAATTAAAAACTCTCTTTTTTAAGATTATAAGCTCTACACTATCTCTATCAAGTGGATATATGGTAGGAACTGAGGGACCTAGTGCTAGTATCGGAGCAATGGTTGCTTATCATATTCATAAATGGTTTAAACTGCCAGGCTTTTTAATAAAAATGTTAATAAGTGTAGGTGCTAGTAGTGGTATTGCCGCTATATTTGTTTCTCCAATTACAGGAATATCTTTTGCAATAGAGCAAATTGCTTATCAATTTCTAAAAAGATATATTTCTTATTTAATTGTAGCATCTGTGATTGCATTTTCAATAAGTGTAAATTTTTTAGAACCAATTATTTTTAAATACTCTCATGGTAAAGATATTAATTTAAAATTACTACTATATGATTTTGTTTTTATTCCATATATAACTCTTTTTATATATATTTATCTATTCTTAAAAAAGAGAGTTTTACACTTTATTGATTTAGAGGTATTTAAAAATATTGCAAAATATAGAAACTTGATATTCTCTATAATTGGTGGTGCTGTTGTTGGAACATCTTTGTTAATAGAGCCTCACGCAGCATTTTCTGGCAAAGATGTTGTAATTTATTTAATAAATCACAATAATCATATACCTCTTTTATTAATATTTGCAATTTTGATATTGCGAATTATTGGAACAACTGTATCTATATATTCAAATGCTGTTGGGGGGCTATTTTTACCACTTATGAGTATTGGAGCATTAGTGGGATACAGTTTTGCAGAGATATTAAACTATTTTCATTTTACAAGTGAGGGCTTTTATTTTGCTGCAATTGGAGCTTCTGTGTTTATGGGTGTAATTATGAAATTACCCCTAACTGCACTTATTTTATCACTAGAAACAACATTTGATTATAATGTTATTGTAGCAACTGGTATTATACTATTTTTTGTAGATAGATTGTCTGGTATATTTTTTGATATACAAAGAAAATATATTACAAAAGAGGATAAAATAGAGAAGTCAGAGTAACTACTCTAAATTCTCAGGAGTTAACCCCATCTCTTCTAAAAAGTGTCTTAAATTTACAACCTCATCTTTTGTTAAATGGTCTGAATGGGGTAAGTTTAATGCAAACTCTTTATCTTTATAGTGCAAAATTGCCTTATGTTTTTTGCTAATATCAATCTCTACCCCATAGTGTTCTAGCGCACTAAATAGCTTCTTAACATCTATATTTGCAGAAATTGGATGTGAAAAAACTTTTTCTATTTTTGCTTTGTGTTTATGACTCATAATTTTTCCTTTTTATTAATATATAGAAATTATAACATTTGTAAAAAAATTATATTTATACTTAAGTAGCATTTTTAAATTTTTTTAATTTTAGCCATATAAAAACCACTAAATGCCCCACTTGGCAAAAATCTAATAGTTTTAGATAATGAGCTATCAAACTCTTCATCTTGCCATTTTGTTAAGCCATTTTGTATATTTGATAAATTATGCTCTATATCAACAATATTTGCATTTGAGTATTTTTTTAGCAAATAATTTACTACTGCTTCATTCTCTTCTGGGGCAAATGTGCAAGTTGCATATATCATTTTACCTCCAACTTTTAATGATTCAAAGGCAGATATAATTAACTCTTTTTGAAGTTTTGCAAATTTATATATTCTTCTAGGCGACCACCAAGTAATACCTTTTTTTAAATCTATATGAGCTTCGCTAGAGCAAGGAGCATCTAAAAAGACTTTATCGAACCACCCAGGGCAACTTTTATAGATATATCTGCCATCTTTATTATAGGTTTGAATATTTTTTGCCAAAGACTCTTTAAAATTTCGTTTCATCATAAAAAAACGATTTTTATCAGGTTCTACTGCACTTACCTTTTGGGCAAGTTCACTAAAAATAAGGCTCTTACCACCAGGAGCTGCTGCTAAATCAAGCACCCAATCATCTTGTTGCACTTCAAGAGATAGTGCTGCAAAAATTGATGATAAATTTTGAATATAAAGCTTTTTATTTGCATAAACTTCACTCTTAACCAAAGCATCTCTTAGCTCTATTGGCAAAGTAAATACGCTATCACTCCACCCTACTCTATTTGCTCTTAAATTGATTTTCTCTAACTCTTTTAAAACTTCTTTAGGGTTTGAACGATTATTATTTACTCTAAAGCTAAACTCATCTTTTTTTTCTAATCTTTTAAAGAGTGATGGCTCAATTAAATTTAATCTATTTTCAAAATCCTCTATAGTGGCTTTAGCCATTAACTGTTTATTCCTATTTTTATCTCTTCATCCATCCACTCTTGCATCATACCAAGTTGCATACCAATTAAATCTATATCTCTTCTTTTTGCCTCTGGTGAAGGCAACCAATTTGCTACAAAATCATCACAAAGAGAGCTATTAACACTCTGAATTAAATACTCTGCATAATCTCTAACATTATCAACTCTTACAGACTCTTTTTTTTCACTATTTGTTATTTCGATGATAAATCCATCATCTTTAGATATTATTTTTGCATCAATTTGAAGTAAAGTTCTTTTAGTATCTGACATTGCTAACCTTTTTTTATAAAATTATAGCAAAATTTTAAGAAGTTGAGGCTAAGAGCCTCAAAAGAAATCTTTTTTAGTAGCTATATATAGGTCTAATTCTATGAACTCTTCTTGGTTCTCTATAAACTGGATGTGATGGAACAGAAACTCTAGCTCTTCTTAATTGCATAGTTTGACTATTTGATAAACCATTATTTAAGTTTGTTGCATTTATAGATAACTCTAAATTTCTGTATCTATTACTACTTGAGCTAAAGTTATATCCTCTTATTGTAGCATCTACAACTAAACCTCCTTTGTTCCAAGTAATATGCAATCTATTATTATATAGTTTTGCTCTAGCAACCCCAAGTGGCACTAAAGTTCCATTTCTACGCTTCCAAGCACGAACAAATAGTTGTCCATCTACTAATCTAATTGATAATTTATTTATAGCACTAAAGCTATTACCACCTTTATAGTTACCTACAAATCTCTTCTTCATACTTACTGTAACTGCACCTTTTTTTGCAAAAATAAAACTTTTTGTTAAGATTTTTTTTCTATTTACATCTATTTTCTTAGCAATTACTCTTAATTTATAACTATTTATTGGCTTAATAAAAAGTATTAAATTTTTACCACCATGTCCCCAAGCTTCAAAAAGCCCACTACCTACATTTGTTGCATTTTTTACCTTTAAAGCTGCACTATCTTCACCTCTTCTAATAAATGGTTTAACTTTAGTTCCAGTAATTACTAATTTTACTGGGTCATTGTAGTTTGTTGCACTTTTATTAACCCATGTTCCACTATAGTTGTATCCAAATGCCCATGCACTTAATATTGCAATAAGTAAAAAAACTCTTTTCATAAAATCTCCTTTTTTATTTTATATTTGAATTATATTATAAAGTCGTGAACAAAAGGTGTAAGTAGTGTGGAGCAATGGTGAAAAGAGAAAATTTAATATACTTAGATATAATTGTATAAATTTTTAAGAGGTTAAATATGGCAATTTTTAATATATTTAAAAGTAATGAAACAAAAGATATTTTAGAGAAGAAAAAAGCACTTTGGGATCTTAGAAGTTCAAGAGTTAAAGCATTTATGTTTATTTTAGCACTAATATTTGAAGTTGCATTACTTATTTTTTTTGCAAAAGAGTATAATCTTATAGGAGAACCCATACCCAAAGGTAAAAAAGTAGCAGTAATAAATTTTAATGAGCAAGTTACCCAAAAGTATGTAAATAAAGTAATAAAAAGTATGGATAAAATAAAAAATAATAAAGAGTATAGTGAAGTGCTTTTTATAATGAATTCACCAGGTGGTTCACCAGCTGCGTCTGAAGAGTTAAGTGAATATTTAAAAAATTATAAAAAATATAAAGATATTACTATGTATGTTCAAGAGATTGCTGCTAGTGGCGGATACTATATTGCTTCTGCAATTAAACCACTAATTGCTAATAAAAATGCAATAGTTGGCTCTATTGGTGTAATTATGCCTCACTATAACATAGGTAAATTAGCTGATAAAATAGGTGTAGAAGAAGATGATATTAGTTCTGGAAAGTATAAAAAACCTATTAGTCTATTTTCTAAAGTTAGCGATGAAAATAGAGCTTATCTAAAAAAACAACTATTAACTCCAACATATAACAATTTTATTAATTCTGTTGCAAAAAATAGAGGTATTAGTAGAGAAAAACTACTACCATTTACAGAAGGAAAAATCTATATAGCTAACAATAAAGAGATAAAAGGCATATTGGTTGATAAAATTTCAGTATTATATAAAGTAAAAGATAATATTAAAAAGAGAGTTGGAAAGAAGGTATCATTTGTTGATATTCTTCCAAAAGATAAAGTTGGTTTTTTAAAAGATAAAATAGAGTTTAATTTTTCTTTAAATACCAAATTTAATAATGGGCTAAAATAACCCTAGTTTTTAATTAATCCCAGATAATGCATTAGAGTTGCTTTATATTTTGATAATGCTTTGTTTTTGGATGTTTATAGAAATTTGAGTTTAACCCAAAGATTAATCGATGATTTTCTATGAATACACAAGAACAAATGATTAGTAAAAGATTTGTAATTTCTATTGCATATTCTGGGTTAATCTTTTTGCTACTAAAAAAATGGATAATCCAGTAGCTGAAATTAATATAATAGAAGCTCCTGATGTTATATCAAATTCATAGCTAACAATTAAACCACAAATAGTAAATAGGCTTGAAATTAGGGCTGATTTTAACATCATTGCATATAAAGAGCTACTAATTTGCTCTGCCATATATGTTGGAATAGTCATAAGTGCAATAACTAAAATAAGACCAACAACTTTAATTGCGACAACAACAGTTAATGCTGAGAGTATTAAAATTAATACAAAAAAGAGTTTTGAGTTTATACCTCTTAATGTTGCATATTCACTATCATAAGATACAGCCAATATCTCTCTATAAAATTTATGAACAAAAAAGAGTATTATTACCAAAAGTGTTGCCATAAAAATCAGATCCTCTTTGCTAACAGCCAATATTGAACCAAATAGATAACTCATCAAATCAACATTATATCCAGGAGTTAAATCAACAAATACTATACCTATTGCCATTCCAACTGCCCAAATTAAGCCTATAAATATATCTATTCTCTCTCGTTGCTTAAAGCTAATTAAAGCAATTATAATAGCACTTATTACTGCAAATACTGAAGCACCTAAAAATATTGGAAGTCCAAAATAGATTGCAATTCCAATACCTCCATATGAGCTATGTGCAATACCACCAGCTAGAAATGTCATTTTATTAACTAAAATAAGTGAACCTATAACTCCAGCTATTACACTAACCATAATTGCAGCTAATAGTGCATTTTGAACAAATGTATAGTGTAGTGCCTCAAGCATGACTCTCTCCTAATAGTTGCATAAGTTCAACTTCGCAAAAGTGTTCATTGCTATCAATTTTAAATCTATCATCTTTTAAATTATGAATATAGGCTTCATGATTAACATAAAGAACTTTATTAGCATAATTTGAGATAACACTTAAATCATGAGTTACTACCAAAATGGTAACCTCTTTATTTAACTCTTTTAAAAGTTTATATATCTCTTTTTGTCCATTTATATCAATACTTGATGTTGGCTCATCTAAAATTAACAATTTTGGATGAGAACAAATTGCTCTTGCAATCATAACCCTCTGTCTTTGCCCTCCAGATAAGTCAGAAATTTTTCTCTTTATAAACTCTTGCATACCAACTTTTGATAAAGAGTGTTTTGCACACTCAATTTCCATTTTACTATAACTTATCCCAAAACTTTTTAAATTTTTATGTTTTGCACCATTACCCATCATTACAACATCCAAAACACTTATTGGAAAATCTAAATTTATATTTGTATTTTGTGGCACATATCCAATCTCTAAAGGAGTTTGTATCTCTTTTGCTTTAATAACCTCTCCACTTTTTGGCTTTAAAATAGATAAAATTATTTTAATTAATGTAGATTTACCACCACCATTTGGTCCTGTAACTGCAAAAAAATCACCCTCTTGTAGCTTAAAGTTTATATCTTTTAAAACTAACTCTTTTTCATAAGAAAAATTTATATTTTTAGCCTCTATAAGAGTTTTACTTTTCAATACTTTCTCCTGCTACCTCTTTTGCAAAATTTAATATATTTTGCACTAAATCTCTACTAAGAGGTGAAACTTTTACAACTTTTATACCTATTTCATTTGCTATTAAACTTGCCTCTTTTTGTGAAAACTCAGGTTGCACAAAAATTACTTTTACTCCACTTTTTTTAGCAAGTTTAATAATATTAATCAACTCTTTTGGACTTGTCTCTTTGCCTTCAATTTCAACTGCAATTTGCTCTAAACCATACTCTTTTGCAAAATATCCCCACGAAGGATGAAAAATTAAAAATTTTTTTACTTTTGCTTTGGATAATATCTCTTTAACTTTGTTATTAAGTTTATCAATTTTTACTAAAAACTTTTTTAAATTAGCTTGATATATTTTGCTATTGTTGCTATCTACACTACTTAGGGCATTTTCTGTGCAAATAGCAATTTGTTTTATATTTTTTGGATTTAGCCAAATGTGTGGGTCAAGTTCCCCCCTTTCGTGTCCATTTAACATAGGAATTTTACTTATATTGTTATCAGAATGCACTATTTTTAAATTAGGATTTTGATTTTTAAACTTTTTTAACCAAACTTTCTCAAACTCTACACCAATTGCTAAATATAGTTTTGCTTTACTTAAAGATACCATTTGTGAAGGCTTTGGCTCGTATGTATGAGGTGAATTACCTGGCTTTACTATAACTATTGGTTCTACTAAATTACCTGCAATATTTTCTAAAATATACTCTTGCGGAGGAATACTAACAGCCACAACTATTTTAGCAAAAATAGATACAAAAAATAAAGATATAAGTATTAAAAATTTCATTAAACTCTCCAAAAAAAAGATTTAAAATTATACCATAAATAAGTGATTAATAGTGAAGTAAATAGAGTTAAAAAAGAATAACTTAAAATTAAAAAGTGGTGGTCGCTATAAGACTCGAACTTATGACATCTACCTTGTAAGGGTAGCGCTCTACCAACTGAGCTAAGCGACCATTTAAAATATATAGATGGTGACCCGTCTTGGATTCGAACCAAGGGCCCACTCCTTAAAAGGGAGTTGCTCTACCGACTGAGCTAACGGGTCAATAATATAAACATAGTTATACCTAAAAGGTATAAGGGGGTGAGGCTGGTAAAGCCTCTATATTTTTCTTTTTCTATATACTAAAGGAGGAGGATTAAAAATTATAATCAATTAGAAAAAGTGGTGGCGCGGCGGACGAGGCTCGAACTCGCGACCCCCTGCGTGACAGGCAGGTATTCTAACCAACTGAACTACCGCCGCAACTTTATCTATGGTGGTCGCTAGTGGACTCGAACCACTGACATCTACCTTGTAAGGGTAGCGCTCTACCAACTGAGCTAAGCGACCATTTTTTGACTTTTATGAGGTGGCGACCCTTAGAGGATTTGAACCTCTGTGTCTATGCGGAAAACATAGCATCCTTGGCCACTAGATGAAAGGGTCATCTAGTCCATTTAAGTCATAAAAAATAGTGGTGACCCGTCTTGGATTCGAACCAAGGGCCCACTCCTTAAAAGGGAGTTGCTCTACCGACTGAGCTAACGGGTCGCACCTCTTAAAGCATCTCTGCGTTTAAGTGGCGTAATTATAGCCAAGAATTTTTTTGATGTCAAGCATTTTTCTAAAAAAATTCAAAAAATATTAAAAAAATTCAAAAAACTCTGGTTCAGAGTATAAAATCATCTCTATTGCACTTCTTGCAGCTTGTTCTTGAATAAAGCCTCTATCTCCATTAAAATTAAATTTTTTAACTTTTATTTTATCTTCATTCATTATTCCAATATATACAGTTCCAACTGGTTTATCTTTTGTTCCTCCATCTGGTCCTGCAATTCCACTAATTGCTACTGATATATTTGAGTTAGTCTGCTCTTTTATGCCCTTTAGCATCTCTTTTACACACTCTTTACTAACTGCACCATACTTTTCTAAAGTTTCCTCTTTAACACCTAGCCATTTATGTTTTATTCTGTTACTATATGTTATCATTGCACCTTCAAAAACTTCTGAAGCTCCTCTTATGGCGGTAATTTTAGATGTAAGCAATCCTCCTGTGCAACTCTCTGCAAATGATATTTTTTTACCCTTTGCACTTAAATATTTAATTAAAGCAGCTCTTACAGAGCGAACAGGCAATATTTTTAAATTTAACTCTTTTGCATCTTTAATTAAAATCTGCTCACCCTCTGCACTTTTTATCTCTATATTATACCAAGTTGGAAGAACTTTTTTTACAACTGCACACTCCTCAATATTGCTCTCTAATTTTTTAATATTTTCATATGTTCCAAAAACTTTAAATTCAGATACATTTCTATCTGATATACTAGGAGTTGGTAAATTTCCAAAAAGTGATATATTTTTTGTAATTAACAAAGAGTCTTCTATTGTATATATTAAATTATCATCTTTTTCTATATATTTATAACCTCTGCTATTTAAACATTTTGTAACTCTATCATAGTATGTATCAAGTATAAACATTGCTGTAGGAGTTTTAGAGTTTGTTACATCTTGAACTATTATATCAACTGTATCATCTGTAAAGATAGGAAACTTCTCTATGTGCGTTGCATCTTTTATATATGGATAAATTCTCTCTATATATGCTCTTTGAACAAAATCTTTATATAGGTTTGCTCCAATAAAAATTATATTATCTGGTTTAGTAATTTTAGACATTTTTACTCCTAAAGCTTATTTATGTTTATAAATTAAGAGTTATTATAACTAAATTGTAATAGAGTTTTAGTTATAATCTGCCAATTTTTTATATTTTAATTTAATTTTTTAGAAGGATTAGCCAAAATGGACTACAAAGATACACTTCTTTTACCAAAGACATCATTTCCTATGCGTGGTAATTTGCCAAATAACGAACCAAAAAGATATAATAAATGGTTTGAAGATGGAATTTATGAAAAAATGAAAAAAAATCGCCAAGGTAGAGATAGTTTTACACTGCACGATGGACCACCATATGCAAATGGAGATATCCATATTGGACATGCTTTAAATAAGACTCTAAAAGATATGATTATTAAATATCACTATTTTCAAGGTAAATCTGTGCGTTATACTCCGGGTTGGGATTGTCATGGTTTGCCAATTGAGCAAAAAGTAGAAGAGAAGATAGGAAAAGAGAAAAAAGATGCCCTGCCAATATCTAAATTTAGAGAACTTTGCCGTAATCATGCTCAAAAATTTGTTAATTTACAAAAAGAAGAGTTTATTAAATTAGGAGTAGTTGCTGATTGGAATAACCCATATTTAACTATGGATTTTAAATTTGAAGCAAATATCTATAGAACACTTTGCGATATTGCAAAAGAGGGGCTAATTGTAGAGCGCTCAAAGCCAATTTTTTGGTCTTGGGCAGCAGAGACTGCACTTGCTGAAGCTGAAGTAGAGTATCATGATAAACAAGATTACTCATTATATGTAGCTTTTGAGCTTAGTGATGAATCAAAAGAGAAACTTGGAATTAATGAAAAAGCATCTTTAGTTATTTGGACTACAACACCTTGGACCTTACCTTCAAATGTGGCTATTGCACTAAATCCAGATGAAAAATATATTTTAACTACAAATGGATACATTGTTGCAAAGAGTAGAATTAATGCTCTTTTAGAAGAGGGGGTATTAGATAGTGTCGATATTAAAAAAGAGTTTAGCTCTAAAGAGTTAGAACATCTAAAAGCAATTAATCCACTAAATAGCAGAGAATCTTATGTAATATTAGGAGATTTTGTAGAGCTTGATGGTGGAACAGGTGCTGTTCACTCTGCTCCAGGACATGGTGAAGTTGATTACTTTGCATCTTTGGCTTATAATTTACCAGTAATTATGCCAGTTGATACAAAGGGTTGTTATGATGAGAGTGTAAAAGGTTTAGAATTACTTCCAAATGCAGATGATTTTGTTGGAATGCATGTATTTAAAGCAAATGAGCCTATTATTGAGCTTCTTGGTGATGCCGTTCTTAAAGTCGATAAATTTACTCACTCATACCCATATTGCTGGAGAACTAAAAAACCAGTAATTTATAGAGCTACAAAACAATTCTTTATTGCAATTGATAAACCAATAAAGAGCAAAGATAATAAAACTTTAAGAGAGATTGCACAAAAAGGAATTGATGATACAACATTCTATCCAGATTGGGGACGAAATAGAATTGGAAGTATGGTAGAAAATCGTCCAGATTGGTGTATATCTCGCCAAAGAACTTGGGGTGTGCCAATAGCATTTTTTAGACGCAAAGATACAAAAGAGTTAATTTTAGATGAAAAAGTGCTAAATTTTGTTGCAATGATTTTTGAACACAAAGGGTGCGATGCATGGTATGATTTGCCAATAGAGGAACTTTTATATCCTGGCAGTGGATTAGATCCAAAAAATTTAGAAAAAGTTACAGATGTTCTTGATGTTTGGTTTGATAGTGGTTCTACTTGGAATGCTGTGCTTAAATCAAGAAATTATGATGCTGGAGAGTTCCCTGCTGATATGTATTTAGAAGGTAGCGACCAACATAGAGGATGGTTCCAAAGCTCACTGCTTGTAAGTTCAGCAATTAATGGATTTGCTCCATATAAAAATATTTTAACTCATGGCTTTACAGTGGATGAAAAGGGTGAGAAGATGAGCAAATCTAAAGGTAATGTTGTTGCTCCTCAAGAGATTACCAAAAAGATGGGTTCAGAGATTTTAAGACTTTGGGTTGCACTAAGTGATTATAGCACAGATTTGAGAATTAGTGATAATATCTTAAAGCAAACTAGTGAGCAGTATAGAAAAATTAGAAATAGCTTTAGATTTTTGTTAGCTAACTTAGATGGATTAGAGGCTATTTTAGATGTAGAAAAGTTTGGGCAATTAGATAGATGGATATTGGCTAAAGCAAAAGTTACATTTGATGAAGTAAACAACTCTTTTGCTGAGTATGATTTTTCAAGAGGTTTTAGTCTTTTAAACAACTTCTTAACAAATGAGTTAAGTGGTATCTATATGGATTTGTGTAAAGATAGATTATATTGTGATGCTAAAGAGTCTTTAACACGCCAAGGCGCTCAAAGTGCAATGTATTTAATTGCAAAATCTATGTTGGCTCTTGTTGCACCAGTGCTTACATATACTGCTGATGAAATTTTAGAACACGCACCAGAGATTTTCAAAGGTGATATGCAAGATATCTTTGATTTAGAGTATGAGGCACTTCCAGAAGTTAGCAGCGACTTAAATTCAGAGCTTTTAATTAGTGCTAGAGAGAGATTTTTTGAAGCAATTGACCAACTTAGAAAAGATAAAGTTGTTAAGACAACTTTAGAGTTGGCAATTGTTGGTGATTCTACACAATTTGGCATTAAAGAATCAAAAGATTTAGAAGATTGGTTTGGAGTAAGCGAATTTATAAATAGTAGCGATAGTGAAATATTGGCATCATTTGAAGCTAATGGCAAAAGTTATAATATTATAAAAGCAAGTGGAGCTAAATGTCCAAGATGTTGGAGATTTACAAGCAAATCAGAAGATGAACTATGCCCAAGATGTAGTGAGGTATTAAAGTAGTGGATTTTAGTAAACCAGTTACTACAGAAACAATAATTGTAGCAATTGCATTTATTTTTGTATTAGTGGCTATTGGTTTAGCAATTGTTAGGTATTATAAGAAAAGAGTTTAGGAGAGATAATGAAGCTAAAAGAGGCATTAAAGTTAAACAAAGATGAGTTAAAAAGTTTAACTAATGAGCTTTTACAAAAGGCTAAAGATAGCAATTTAAACGCATATATTGGCTTTGAAACTAAAGGTAATGGTGTGCCAATTTTAATAAAAGATAATATTCAAGTTAAAGATTGGAGTGTTACTAGCGGTTCTAAAATTTTACAAGGATATATTGCACCATACAATGCAACTGTTATAGAAAAACTTTTAAATGCAGGTTTTGCACCAACTGGTCGTGCAAATATGGATGAGTTTGCGATGGGTTCTACAACTGAGAGTAGCTATTATGGTCCAACACTTAACCCTCATGATAACTCAAGGGTTCCAGGTGGAAGTAGTGGAGGAAGTGCAGCTGCTGTTGCAGAAGGCATTGCTATTGCAGCACTTGGAAGTGATACTGGTGGTTCTATTCGCCAACCAGCAGCTTATTGTGGGGTTGTTGGTTTTAAACCAACTTATGGCAAAGTTAGTCGTTATGGACTTGGTGCATATGCAAGTAGTTTAGATCAAATTGGACCAATTACACAAGATGTAGAAGATGCTGCTTTGCTTTATGATGCAATTGCAGGATATGATGCTAAAGACTCTACAAGTGCTAACTTAGAGCATACTCCAATTGCTCCCAATTTAGATACAAATAAAAAATATACAATTGCAGTAATTGATAACTATATTCAAGAGGCTGATAAAGATGTGCAAAAAGCTTATGCTAAGGCAGTAAAAGCACTAGAAGATGAAGGACATACAATTATTCATAAAAATATGAGTAATACAAAGTATGATATTGCTACATACTACATTATTGCAACGGCTGAAGCTGCTACAAACTTGGCAAGATATGATGGTATTCGCTATGGCAAAAGAGCAAGTGATATTAAAAATATTCAAGAACTTTTTATCAAAACAAGAAGTGAGGGCTTTGGAGATGAAGTAAAAAGAAGAATACTTCTTGGAAACTTTGTATTAAGCTCTGGATATTATGATGCATATTATCTAAAAGCTCAAAAAGTTCGCCACTTAATAAGAGATGAGTTTAATAAAATTTTTGATGAAGCTGATTTAATTTTAAGTCCAATTGCACCATCAGTTGCTCCAAAACTTGGCAGCACTCACGACCCACTAGAGATGTATAAAAGCGATATGTTTACAATTGCAATTAACCTTATTGGCTTACCAGCACTAAGCCTTCCAATTATGAAAAATGAAGATGGTTTACCTGTTGGATTGCAACTTATTGCAAAGGCATTTAATGAGCAACCAATATTTAATGTGGCTCTTAATTTAGAGCAATCAATTAACTACAACTAAAGGAAGATTTATGAATATAAAAATGCGCGCACTAACCTTTGAAGATGTTTTATTAGTTCCACAACACTCTACTGTTTTGCCAAAAGAGGTTAATTTAAAAACAAGAGTTACAAAAAATGTAGAATTGAATATTCCAATTGTTTCAGCAGCAATGGATACAGTTACAGAGTATCGCGCTGCTATTGCACTTGCAAGAGAGGGTGGAATTGGAGTTATTCATAAAAATATGGATATTGAAACTCAAGCTCTTATGGTTAAAAAAGTTAAAAAAAGTGAGAGTGGTATTATAATTGATCCTATATTTATTTCACCACAAGAGAGTGTAGCAAATGCTGATGCTTTAATGGGAGAGTATAAAATTTCTGGTGTTCCTGTTGTAGATGAAGAGATGAAACTAATAGGAATTATTACAAACCGTGATATGCGCTTTATTAAAGATTTATCTTCACTAAAAGTTAAAGATGTAATGACTCCTGCACCTTTAGTTACTGCAAAAGAGGGAATTACACTTGAAGAGGCAGCAGAGGTTTTAAAAAAGCATAAAGTTGAAAAACTTCCTATTGTTGATGATAATCAAGTATTAAAAGGGCTTGTTACAATTAAAGATATTCTAAAAAAAGAGCAGTATCCAAATGCAAATAAAGATGAATTTGGACGATTAAGAGTAGCAGCTGCAATTGGTGTTGGGCAAATTGATAGAGCAACTGCTTTGGTGGAAGCTGGAGTAGATGTGATAGTGCTTGACTCTGCACATGGACATTCACAAGGAATTATAGATACTCTAAAAGATATAAAAGCTCAACTTAATGTAGATGTAGTTGCAGGAAATATTGCAACTGGAGCTGCTGCAAAAGATTTAATAGAAGCTGGAGCAGATGCTGTAAAAGTTGGCATTGGACCTGGAAGTATTTGCACAACAAGAATTGTAGCAGGTGTAGGAGTGCCACAAATTAGTGCAATTGATGAAGTTGCAAAAGTTGCAAATGCTATGGGTGTGCCTGTTATTGCTGATGGTGGTATTAAATACTCTGGAGATGTAGCAAAAGCTTTAGCAGTAGGAGCAAGTTGCGTTATGCTAGGAAGTGCATTAGCAGGAACTTATGAAGCTCCAGGAGAGATGATAATTTATAATGGTCGTCAATTTAAAGAGTATAGAGGAATGGGAAGTATTGGGGCAATGAGCAAAGGAAGCACAGATAGATATTTCCAAGAGGGAACTGCAGCAGATAAGCTAGTGCCAGAGGGTATTGAAGGAAGAGTCCCATATCGTGGGAAAATAGCAAGTGTAATACACCAAATGATTGGAGGACTTCGTTCATCAATGGGCTATTGTGGTTCAAAAGATATACCAACATTCTGGGAAAAAGCAGAGTTTGTTGAAATTACTAGTGCTGGGCTTAAAGAGAGCCATGTTCACGATGTAACAATTACAAAAGAGAGTCCAAATTACCACTCTTAAGAAGGATTAAAATGAACAAAGTTTACGCAAGTTTTAAATCTATTGGTGCTTATGTGCCTAAGAAGATTTTAACAAATGCTGATTTAGAAAATATGGTTGATACTAGTGATGAGTGGATTACTAAAAGAACTGGAATTAAAGAGCGACACATCGCAGGAGATAATGAAAGCACAAGTGATATGGCAACCAAAGCAAGTGAAATTGCTATCTCTCGTGCTGGTTTAAAGCCTCAAGATATTGATTTAGTAGTTTGTGCAACTGTTACACCAGATTATTTTAATATGCCATCAACTGCTTGTTTAATTAGTAATAAACTTGGCATTAAAAATGTTCAAGCATTTGATATTAGTGCTGCTTGTAGTGGTTTTGTATATGCTCTAAGTGTTGCAAAAGCCTTTATTGAAAGTGGTATGAAAAAAAATGTTTTAGTAATTGGAGCTGAGAAATTTAGCTCAATTGTAGATTGGAGCGATAGAAACACTTGTGTTTTATTTGGCGATGGTGCTGGAGCAGCAGTAATTAGTGCAACTGCAAATAAAGAAGAGGGATTTATTGATATTCACGCAAGTGCTGATGGTAGCTATTGGGACTTTTTAATCACTCCAAGCCCAGGGAGCGTTAATCCAGCTTCTCAAAAAGTATTAGATGAACACTTGCAGTTTGTTAAAATGAAGGGTAATGAAACTTTTAAATTAGCAGTAAAGACACTTACAAAAGATGTAAAAGAGATATTAGAAGAAAATAATTTAGAAGCTAAAGATATACCTCATTTTGTGCCTCATCAAGCTAATTATCGCATTATTAATGCAGTAGGAAATGCACTTAATATGAGCAAAGAGCAAGTAGTTTTAACGGTTCATAAATACGGCAATACCTCTGCTGCTTCAATTCCTATGGCAATTAATGATATCTATGAAAGTGGCAGACTTAAAAAAGGTGAATTAATGCTTCTTGATACATTTGGAGGTGGCTTAACTTGGGCTAGTGCATTAATGCCATTTGCTGGAGATAGTAAATAAAGGTATTTTAATTTTAAATCAATTTGCACAAGAAATAACTTGTGCAAAATTTAAAGCATCTAAAGTTTAAAACTTATAACTAACTTGAGCAGTTAAACTAAGTTCGCTATGCTCATTTTTTATGCTATTTATTCCTATTCCTTTTAAACTAGCACTTGTTTTACTTTTTGGAGAGTAAACTAAAGCTAAATCTCCATATAAAAATTTATTAAATCTATACCCTACCCCTACAGTAAAGTGATGCTTTGAAGTAGCTGGAAATCCTAGTAAATTAAATGCATTATAAATTGCCCCTTTTTGTGTAAAGCCATCTCTAATAATTAGTGGATTAGAAGCATAGTTATACCCTGCTCTAAGTATATATTTACCAGTTTTATACTCATAACCTAAAGCTATAACATCTTGGTCTTTCCAGCCAAAATCTTTGTAGCCTTGAGCTGAACCCCATTTAATTATTTTATAATCTAGTGCAACTCTATGAGCGCCATTTGTATAAGCTACTCCAAAACCAAGCTCTGCAGGTTGAGCCAAAGCATCACCTATATTTAATCCAAACATTTTAGTTGCCAAAGAGATAACTTTTGCATAACTCATTTTTATTTTACTCTTATAAACTGCACCCACAGAGAAGCCATTATCAAAATCGTAAGTTAAACCTATATTAGCACCAACTTTATAGTCTTGTTTTTGACCATATCCTACAGTTTGTGGATTTTTACTCATATTATTTTTATAATTAATATCTAAAGAGCCATATTGTAATATTAATGACACTCCCACACTTAAAGGACCTCTTTTATATGCTACAGGTATAGCAAACTGCAAAAGTTGAAGGGTATCTTCCATATTCATTAAATTATCTTTTGTTCTAAAATCAACCCCCATACCAGCAGTTCCATACATACCAATACCAAAATATAAGTTTTTGCTAATTTTATTTGCAATTAGAGCCAAAGGAATAATGTTTAAATTATTTTTACTCTCTGATAATTTTCCGCTTGGACCTAAATCTGTTTTAATTGTAGGCATAAATACTGTTCCACCTAAAGTAATATCTGTAGATTTTACTTTTGTTATTAGTGCGGGGTTTACAAGTGTTGACTCTGCACCATGATCTAGTGCAATACCAGCACCACCCATTGCTCTAGTTTTTGCACCTACACCAATTAACTCATCACCATTAGTAGCATAAACTACTGTCGAAGCCACTACAGATAACAAAAAACTCTTTTTAAAAATATCTCTTAAAACTCTCATTTAATTTCCTTTAAAAAAATTTACAAGTGGAATAATTACTAAAAAAAATTACTTAAAAATTAAATATTTATTATAAACATATATAACTATATGATATAATGGCTCTATAAATTTTAATTAAGAAATAGTAAAATGATAGAAAATTCAACCAAAATTTTTAAAATTTTAAAACTTGCAGGATATGATAATAAGAGTCGTGATAGCTGGTGGTGGCCAAATAGTGGGAGTTTTGAAGTAGTTGTTGGGGCTATATTAACACAAAATACTACTTGGAGCAATGTTGAAAAAGCTTTAGATAATTTAAAAAATGTAAATATTTTAGATTTAGAAAAGTTAGCAAATATCGATATTGCTTTACTTCAAGAGCTTATTCGCCCAAGTGGGTTTTATAAAGCTAAGTCTAAAAATATAAACCAATTAGCTCAAAATATTTTATATGAGTTTGGAAATTTTGAGAGCTTTAAAAATAAGGCTACAAGAGAGTGGCTTTTGGCTCAAAAAGGCATAGGGCAAGAGAGTGCAGATGCCATTTTAAATTATGCTTGTTATAAAGAGGCTTTTGTGGTAGATAGCTATACAAATAGGCTCTTAAATGCATTTGGATATGAGTTTGAAAGCTACTTAGAGCTTCAAGAGTGGATAACTGATAGCTTTTACAGTGCTTATATAGAAGTTTTTCCAAATCTATTGCGCGCCCAATCTTATGCTAGAGCGCATGGGATGGTTGTAGAGTATTGCAAAGTGCATAAAAAAGGCAAAATTGTTGATATAACTAAATTAAAAAAGTTAAATATTTAATCAATTTTAAAATTTAACTACTTCTATTTTTAGAATTTAAAATAAAAAATGGTAAAAAGAAGAGTAACTCTAAAATAATAGATATAACTACAACTTTTAATGTGCCGTATGAATCATCTGTAAATGGTAAACCACCTGTATTCATACCAAAAAATCCTGTAACTAGCGTTAGTGGCAAAAATAGACCAGATAGTAGAGTTAAATAATATACATTTCTATTCATTTTTTCATCTACTTTAGCTCTATAAAAGTCATATAAGTTATCCAATTTATCAAGTGCAGATTTTGATAAATCTTTTACTCTATTCATCTCTTGAATTACATCAACTAAAGCATGTTCATTATAATCTAATATAGAGTTTTTCTTTAAATAGTTTACAAATAACTCAATTGCAATTGTTGAGTGAAACATCAATCTATTTATTAAAGAGGTATTTTTTTTAAAATTTAACCACTTTTCCATAAATTTTTTATCAATATGTGAATCATATAAACTCTCTTCTAAATTATCAATTTCTATATGATATTGTTGTATATTTTTTAATAGTTTATCGATTTTGTTATCTAAAAAATCTATGAATTTATCTAATGTTCCAAGAGATTCTAGCTCTTTTGCATCTCTATTATATATTTGAACACTATTTTTTTCAATAATAAATGCATATGAGTTTAATTTTATCTCACTATTGACCTCTGGCAATCTTAAAATAAGCAGAGCATAACTATCTCTTTTTGTAAAGCTAGATGGATGATCACTTGTTAGTATATCTTCTAAAACAAAACTATCTAAATCTTTTAAATTCATATATTTCCTTAACTATTTTTGCTAATTATACCTTTTGCAACTTATGTAGCATATAAAAATTTAAAAAAGCTATAAACTTCCATCTGTAACAAAAATTGAAACAAAGGAGAAAATATGAAAAAACTATTAATATCATCTATAGTAGCAATTTCTTTATTTGGAACACAAGCATATGCTTTAGATGCTAATGCATCAACTAAAAATGTATCTGCTAATGCTGTTGTAGCTGCAAAAGCTAACGCAAATAAGAAAAAGAGTGATATTAAAGTTGTAAAAGAGGCTGTTGAGTCTATTAATTATGTGGTAAAAACAATTGCTTCTATTGATGCAAATAAAAAAGATGAAGCAATTAAAAACTTAGAAAAGGCTATTGATAAAATAGAAGTAACCTTAAGTAATCCAAAAGCACCAGCACTTTTACCAATTGATGGCAAAGTAATTGTATCTCAATTTGTTGGAACTGCTTATGATGTAGAAAATGCTGTAATTACTGTAGAAGCACTACTTGATAAAAAGAGAGTTCAAGATGCAAGAAACATTATGCTAGGACTTGTTGATGAAGTAGATTTTATAACTGTAAATTTACCACTTGCAACATATCCAAATG
>Ga0256828_1000672_pt1 | contig 22333 bp, 20 predicted proteins | sample CV88metaG_FD_185993 | JGI IMG/M metagenome (GOLD analysis project Ga0256828, IMG submission 185993) | Hydrothermal vent microbial communities from East Pacific Rise, Pacific Ocean - CV88 | ecosystem: Environmental > Aquatic > Marine > Hydrothermal vents | place: Pacific Ocean: East Pacific Rise...
CTCACGATACTTTTTACCAAGTCTACAATCACTTGTGAAAACGAACAAGTAGCCGAAGTTAGAGTCATGGTGATTTTACACATTTTAAGCATAGAGACCTCATTTGTCCAACACTCGATGTTGTAAACCAGTCCAAGGTCATAAATGTTTACAGGAAGCTCTGGGTCATAAATCTGCTTAAGATGCTCTACTATTTTCTCTTCCATCTCTTTATCTGAAGGCTGTTTGGCTAAAAACTTCTCACGCTCTTTTGCCATCTTTGCATCAATGTCTTGTTGTTTATTTTTAGGAAACTTTTCATCATAGGCTTTTAGCTCTTCTGCTGTTGTTGGAACATCATCTATTTTTATATTATTTATATCCATTATAGTACTCCTTCTTTACATCGTTTTGCATAGCTGTAGACCATTTTTAAAAAGGCTTCCAAACTCTGTTGTCGTACAGGTGAAAGCAGTTCGATAATGCCTAGTTCTTGCAGTTTTCTAGGATCAAAATTTAAGATTTCATCAGCTCTTCTATTAGAGAAAATATCCAACAAAAGGGTCAACATACCTTTTGCCATCTCTGATGTACCCTCACCTCTTAAAACCAGTGTACCATCAACACACTCACCCATAAGCCATGCAGGAGAAGCACAACCATGCACAAAAGTTGCATTGTTTTTTTCTTCTTCTTTTAGCGTGGTATGTTTTTTACCTAAGTCAAAAATATACTCCAGTTTCTCATTGGCTGTAGGGAAAAGGTCAAAGTCCTCTTTGTACATGGCTATGGTTTTTTTTATACTCATGAAAGCTCCTTTGCATGGGCATAAAAGACCTTTTCAAACTCAGCACGAATCAGCTCTTGATGTCGTGTATCACGTATAGTTTCTAGCATGGTGTTTGCAAAAGCAATTACCAACATTTTTCGAGCTTCTATAGCTGAAATACCTCTACTACGGAGGTAAAAAAGCTGTTTTGGATCAAGCTGACCTGTAGTAGAACCATGGGCAGCTTCTAACTCATCTATGTAAATCTCCAGTTGAGGTTTTGAAATCATATAGGCTTTTTCATGCAACAAAATGGCTTTTGAGTTCTGATATGCCTTGGTATATTTGGCTGTCTCTTCTACTTTAATCAAAGCATCAAAAATCCCTCGTGCATCACCATCTAAAATGTTCTTTGCCTCTTGGTTTGAAGTCGAGTGTTCACCCTTATGAATAATCTGCGACACTGTTCCACGCTTCGACTGCTCATTAAGATACAACAGATGCTGAGCATCTATATGGGCTCTCTCACCTAGGTCAATTTTAATCAACTGTAAGGCTTGGTCTCCACCCAAATCAAAACTCTTATACATGGTTGTTGCTTGTTTTGCCACATTGATTTTATGTGAGGCAATCATGCTGTAGTTTTGCTCTTGCATGGTCTGCACTTTAAAAAGCCTAAAGCTAGAGTCCTTGGCAATGTGCATGTCATAACCATACATCACTAAAGTGTTCTCTATGCCCTTGGCATCAAAAGTCTCATAAACCGTCGCATGTCTGTTGGCTTGGTTAAAAAGTACTATTCTGTAATTTATCAAGGCATTACTTTTTGTAAAACGGTGAAGCAACTTCAACTCTGCATCACCATCGACCTCTATTTTAATGGTCTGTGGATAGAGTGCATGACCCAAATAGTAAAGTGGATCAAAATGGTCGTCATCTATCTGATCACACGCTTCATAGTAGATACGCATACCTTGTGGTGCTGTGGTGACTACTCCATCGACAATCTCTATTTGCTCACCCACTTCAATAGACTTGGGAACATACTCTAAGGTCTCATACTCGTTATCAAGAAGATTCTCCACATTAAAATAACGGTATGCCTCACTCTTTTTACTTGGTAGCCCCATAGAGAGAAATTTTTCTAAAGCCTTACTCTTTTTTCCAGCAATTGCCTCAAGAGTTTTTTCATTTAAGTCACTTAATTTCATTACTCATTTACTATGATGCCATCATAGCCCTCTTCTTCTAACTGTGCAACCAACTCAGGACCTGCTGTTTTCACTATCTGACCATCTTTAAGTACATGAATATAGTCAGGCTCAATATAGTCCAAAATCCGTGAATAGTGAGTAATAACCAAGAAAGAACGTTTACCATCTTTCATCTTGTTAATACCCTCTGAAACAGCTCTAAGTGCATCAATGTCTAGCCCTGAATCAATCTCATCTAAAATAATCACATCTGGCTCTAAAACAAGCATCTGTAAAATCTCATTACGCTTCTTCTCTCCACCAGAAAAACCTTCGTTTAACGAACGGCTAATCATGTCTGGTTTCATCCCCAGCTCTTCTAAATGCGTTCGCATAAGACGTAAGAACTCTGCAGCGTTTAGCTCCTCTTTTCCTTCGTGTTTACGTTTGGCATTGAGTGCTGTTCGTAAAAAATAAGCATTATTTACCCCTGGAATCTCCACCGGGTGTTGGAAACTTAAAAAGATTCCCTCTAAGGCTCTCTCTTCAGGCTCCATCTCTTTAATGCTTTTGCCTTTATAGAAGATATCTCCACCAACAATAGCCACATCGTAATGACCAACTATAGCTTTTGAAAGTGTCGATTTACCAGCTCCGTTGGGTCCCATAATGGCATGAACTTTTCCAGCTTCAAGCTGTAAGTTTAAACCATTGAGTATCTGCTTATCACCAATCTTTGCTTCTAAATTTTGTATATCTAATGTTATCATCCTACACTTCCTTCTAATGTTAATTCTAATAATGCTTTAGCTTCAACAGCATATTCCATTGGCAGTTGGCTAAAGACTTGTTTACAGAAACCATGAACAATCATGCTCACGGCATCCTCTTCGTTGATTCCACGTTGACGCAAGTAGAAGAGTTGCTCATCGCTAATCTTCGAGGTGGTCGCCTCATGCTCTACTTGCCCTTGGGTATCTTTGGACTCTAAGTAAGGGAAAGTATGGGCTCCACACTGTGAGCCAATCAGAAGAGAATCACACTCCGAGTAGTTTCTAGCTCCAGTTGCATTCGCCCCTATTTTCACCAAACCTCGGTAAGTATTTTGCCCTTTCATGGCAGAGATACCTTTTGAGATAATGGTAGAACTCGTGTTCTTCCCAAGGTGAATCATCTTCGTTCCAGTATCAGCTTGTTGTGCCAAGGTGGTCACAGCCACCGAGTAGAACTCACCTACGGAGTTGTCACCCTTTAGCACACAAGAGGGGTACTTCCACGTAATGGCTGAACCCGTCTCGACCTGTGTCCAAGAGATTTTAGAGTTATCACCTTTACAAAGCCCTCGTTTGGTAACGAAGTTGTAAATTCCACCTTTACCATTTTCATCTCCAGGGTACCAGTTTTGAATGGTCGAGTATTTTATCTCCGCATCCCTCAGTGTTACCAGCTCTACCACAGCAGCGTGTAATTGATGTTCATCACGAGTCGGTGCAGAACACCCTTCGTTGTAACTGACATACGAACCCTCTTCTGCCACGATGAGTGTACGTTCAAACTGACCTGTGTTGAGTGCGTTAATTCTAAAGTAGGTACTCAGCTCCATCGGACAACGTACACCCTTTGGAATGTAAACAAAAGTTCCATCGGTAAAGACAGCCGAGTTAAGGGTTGCAAAAAAGTTATCGTTCATAGGTACAACGGAAAACATATATTTTTTAATTAGCTCAGGGTAGTCACGAATGGCATCGGATATAGAACAAAAAATCACTCCATGTTTACTAAGTTCTTCACTGTAGGTTGTGGTCACAGAAACTGAGTCAACCACAGCATCTACAGCAATTCCTTGCAGTTGCTTCTGCTCTTCAAGAGGAATTCCTAGTTTTTTATAGGCTTCTATAATCTTTGGGTCAACCTCATCTAAACTCTCAGGAGCTTGTTTGGGTGCAGCAAAGTAAGAGATAGACTGATAATCAATAGGTGTATAATCCAGCTTACCCCAGTGAGGCTCTGTCATCGTCTGCCATTTTGTAAAAGCTTTTAGGCGAAGCTCCAGCATCCACTCTGGTTCATTTTTCTTTTTAGAAATAAAGGCAATGGTCTTTTCATCTAGCCCTGGTGGTGCCACATCGGTCTCGATGTCTATCTCAAAACCAAGAGCATACTCACCAGAGACAGCTTTGTCTAACTCGTTGCTTTCCATGTGCAATCCTTTACGATTTGTCTTGCTTACTTTATAGCACAAAATTAGGTGTGGGTCAAGGGGAATTGGGTATTAATGGGGTATTTTGCTTTAAATAGGAGTGTTTTAGTCTGATTTAAAGCTAAATGAGGTTTATTTACGAAGAGATTAACACTCCTTTCTTTAAAAGAAAGGAGTTTAAAAGTTAACCATGACTTTAATTGATATCAAAATCTTGAATCAAATCTCCATTATTATCTAGTAAAAGAATCGTGTTTTGTCTATCGGTTATTGCACATGCATCAACATTAGCAAACTTTGCATTATCATCACTCATAAGCTCACTATAAAGCTCCTTATGTCTTATATCTTCAATATTGGTCATATTAATCATAGAAATGCTATAAATAGGTGCTCCACTTGTCCCAGAACTATAAAGAATAGAGTAATCTTCATTATCACATTGTATTAAACTAAAGTCTTGTAGAATATCAATAGAATCTACATATACACCCGTATTATAATTATAATAGTATCGAATAATAGTTGGTCCTAAAGGTGAGCCATAATGAGAAGTTTCTACAATATACTTAGCATCTTTAATCGATACCCCAGTGTACGATGTACGAACATCTCTACTATCATATGCATTACGATTCAACTCTTTTATATCATTGACATCAGAAGTATCCAGTATGTATACAACCGTATCTGTATGGCTTGTGTCAGATTCACTTGCAGCTATAAAATGACTAAAGGAAACAACAGCACGTGTTTTATCTGTACTTAAAGTAAAGTTTAAATTTTTAAATTCATTGAACCCTTGAGATGCTAACCATATTTTAATAGCTTCTTCAACGCTAGGAGAAACAGGTGGTGTAGTTTCATTTTCACTTAAAAGAATCACATCATCAATACGCCCAGAACCACGAACAAAGAAACCATCGATAGAAGTAAGAGAATTATCTGGATCAAATTCTTTAAGGTCAGCTTCTATATCTCTAGTAAATGTTCTCCATGTTCCATCTGTACTATTTCTACCTAATCCATGATGAATGTAATGAGGGGAATCATATCTAACCATACCATAGTTATGATCTCTTGGAGTATAATATAAATATCGATATCCTTTAGGAGTAGTTATACGGATATAGACATAATACTCTTCATCATAATTCATACTCCACTGAACAATTTTATCTGTTTTATTATTCCAAGAGCCATATTTTGTCCAATAACCTAAAACAAAACCATTTTGTAACCCATTACTATTAAATTTCATTACACGGCTTTTTTTAATATCATCATACTCTATCTCCATACTTGCACCAGCTGGAGTTTCATCATATATTATCCATTTACCATCTACAGTATCTCTCTCGGCATCCTCTTTAATAGTTTGAGTCAACTTAGCAGAAGATAAAAGCGTAAAATTTGTAGCCTTTGAAAGCTCTTTAGAAGCTTGAAATTCTTCACGTGGAATATAAATAGCAACCTCTTCCTTCTCCTCTGAAAGTCGATTATTTGGTTGATTGTCTGATGAAGATGAACTACCACATCCCGTTATGACAAAAATCGATAAAATTGGAACAAAAATGTAATGTATACTTTTAAGTTTCATGGTAAAATCCTTTTTTATTTAAATTAAAAATTTATAATACAGATGTAAAGTGGCTCGAAAGTATCTTTTCTAATTATATCAAACTTTATTTAATATATATAAATAAAAAACAATAGATAATATTTTTTTTAATCAATAGATAATATATCTCATAAAATCTTATATAGCTAAGATATAATAACAAAAAAATCTAAGGCAATATAATGGCAGTTGACAACTTCGCACACAAATCAAAATCGTGGGATATGAACTCAAAAAGAGTTCAAAATGCAAAAGGCATAGCTGAATATATAATAGAAAACATAAAACTAGAACCAAACATGAAAGTTATGGACTTTGGGGCTGGGACAGGACTTTTAAGTTACTTTATAGCTCCTTATGTAGAGACCATTGTAGCTGTGGACAACTCTCCTTCTATGTTGGAAGTATTTAAAGAGAAAGCAGATGAGTTTGAATGCAAAACAGAAGTTTTAGAGTTGGACTTGAGTAAAGATGACTTAGATGAAAAGTTTGATGGTATCATCTCTTCTATGACCATTCATCATCTTGAAGATACAAAAGAACTATTTCAAAAGCTCTATAATTTGTTAGAAGGAAATGGCTTCATAGCCATAGCTGACCTTGACACAGAAGATGGCTCTTTTCATAGTGACAATACGGGTGTATTTCACTATGGATTTGAAAGAGAAAAACTCGAAGCTATAGCCAAAGAGGTAGGTTTTAAAAATATACGTTTTGCACTGGCAAGTACCATTAACAAACCTCATGCTAACTTTACAGTCTTTTTAATGTTGGCAGAAAAGTAAAACATGTTTGAAGTCGCAGAGTACATAGGCATTATCGCCTTTGCCATAAGTGGCTTTTTTATAGGTGTTCGCTCTAAACTCGACTTCTTAGGTGTGCTGATTTCTGTCTTTTTAACGGCCTTTGGTGGGGGAATTATTCGAGACATCATTGTTGACAAAACACCCTATACCTTTACACACAATATGCCAGGGATTATTGTTATATCACTTATGATTCTACTCATACTTTTTAAGTTTCATAAACGTCAAAGCATTGAGAACAGACCATTTTTCATTATCAGTGACTCCATTGGTTTGGTCTCATTTTCTATTACTGGTGCCATGATAGCCATAGAGAGTGGACTTAACTTAACGGGTGTTTTAGTTCTTGCTTTTGTTACGGCAGTAGGAGGGGGAATTACAAGAGATGTGATTATAAACGAAGTTCCATTTGTTTTTAAGACCGGGTTTTATGGAACGGTCTCCCTCTTGGTGGGGCTACTGCTCTACATGCTACACACCTTTAACTATACCAATGTCTATACTACCTCTATGGTCTTTTTACTAGGTATTGCTATTCGTATTTTGGCATACTATAGAAAGTGGTCTATTCCTCTACTTTAACTATTTTGGTTTGAGTACTATGGTAAACGAACCTCTACTTCTTCCCGAACCAGTGGTCACAGAAAAAGGCATGATGCTGTTTTTTCTAAACACCCCACCCTCGTAAAGCCAAGGAGCCGTGAATGGCTCTTCAAAATTTTCTATACCCATAAAGAGAAGTTTTGAGATGTAAGGACTCTCTTTTACTTTTTTATGTATCTCTTTTTTGGCGTAACGTTTTATCTTTTTGAGACACTTTTGACAGTTAGGGTTGACTACAGAACCTACTTTTTTCTTAACGATGTTAGAATAGAAACTGAAGAACTCTTCCTCTGTAATCTTCCAGCCTTCTAACACACTTTTGTTACGATGCAAATGCTTTCTCTTCTTATAGTATATAGAAGCTCCAGATGCTAAGATGTTTGAGCCAAAGAGTTTTTCAAAACTAGAAGGACTCATTTTAACTATTTGATAGCTGTGAGAGTCAACTTGCTTTATAGATATACCACTCTGATTAACAGCTGTAAGGTTAAACTTTTTCATATCATCTTCGTTTAAAAAGAAATCCTTTTGGGTTAAATATGCTTTAGGCACTGACCCTTTGGCTATAAAGGCATCTGCTTTTGCCCAGACCTTTTTTTGTTGGAGCTTTCCAAACTTGGTGTACTTTACTCGAATGGCATGGTGTTCTTTTGGGTCAAGCCCTAAAGTAGTCCAATACTCTAACTTCTCTTTTTTGTTAAGCTCTTTTACAAAATCTATCTCTTGAAGTTTTCCTAAGTTAATTTTGGCTATTTTTTTAATATCTTTTTTTAGACCACCCCACTTAAGCTGGATGACTCCTCGTTTCTTCTCTGCTTTTCTTTTTCCTTTTAAGTTTCGGTTCCATGCTTGAAAAGAGAGTTTCCCTATATGTAAGGTTGCTTTTGATTTATGAGTGGCTAACCACGTTAAAACATCTTCACTTTTACAAACAGTTCCTTTTTTTGGAATACCATAGTAGATAAACTCTGCCGAACTGTCAGAATGCACACCATTTATAAGAAAACGTCGAAGAAGAGGTTTTTTTATACCATCAAAAAAGTTTTGAATATCTTCTATGGCTTTGGGGTTTCTTTTTTTAAATTTTTTAGAGGAGATTCTGTTTTCTACATTACCTGTTCCATCTATGGTTCCATCTGCCCAAATGAAACGTTGTAAATTTTCAGAAGTTTTTGAAGATAAGTTATGCTCTTTTGTTAAATAGTCTATAAACTCAGATACAGACTCTTGGTGAATGCTGTTTCCTCTGCCTTTTTTTACAGAGTAAGTATGTGACTCTTTACCTATACTTATACGTAAATCACTTTTATTATTTCCTGCTTCGAGTTGACAGTTAATAACTCCCTCATAATTTTTAAAACTTTGGGCGATGAGTTTTTGCAAATTGGCATTTAATTGGATATATCTTTTCTCATCCAGCGTATTTACAAGTTTTTTTTCATTTTTAAATCCACTATTTGTCATACCTATCTTAACCCTATACTTTAAATTTTTAACACTTTTTAACTGCTTATATTTTTTTATATAACATATACAACAGTCTATAATATTAATTATAAAATAAGATTAAAAATTTAATAAATATTTAAGAAATTGACTTTTTATTAAAGATAATGCCTATACTTAGGCTATAATACTTACATGAGAGTCAATTATTTTTTCCCTTTTTTTAAGAGACTCTCATAGATAACTTTTAATTTAATATAATTTTGTCCCTATTCCTCAAAGAAGGAAACGGTTAAAAGTTATCAAACTCCTTATATACAAATCATCCAGAACTGAAAAGCATTAAAAATAAAATCTTAATAAATATTATTAAATTTAACTTTCTAAAAACTCCTCTTTAAACAAGCCTTTAATAGTGTTATTTAATCCATTTGAGTTAAACATAATAAGCTCTCTATAATACCTCTGCATCTTCTCTTCTATTAAGATAGATTTCCCACCATAAAGTACCATACCTGTAGTAATAATGCTTTGTAGTAAAGTAAAAAGTTCTATGCGTAGTTTATCCATCACTTCACCATCATTGGTGGCTAAAAATCTATCTTTAATACTCTCTAACCTAGTATGGGCTACCTTTTTTACCTCTTGATTACTTAAAGCTTCAACTGCACCACAACCTACACCATAAAGTGCAAAATGAACCGTTTTTGAGACAGACTTCTTTTGTGTATAGTTACCCATAAGTTGAGAGGAGACGATATCTTCATCTTTTACAAAAAAATCATTGAGGTCAATATTTACCGTTGCCATACTGTTTCCTACAAAACTGGTCGCTACTTCACCTATGATAAAGTTTTCAGAGTTACTAAACTCTGCCATCGCTTCATACTCTCGACCCTCATAGTGAAAACCTATAAGCAAGGTATCAAAGATACTATAACCACTTGCCCATGTAAGTCTACCTTTTAGTTTGTAGCCACCTTCACACTTAGTTGCCGATACAACGGTTACAGGAGCTCTCAAATGGTTTATGGCTATTCCACATTGTTTTGAAAAATAGTGTTCTCTTTTAGGAAAGTTATTACCTGACATAATGGCATTGGCAGCGAGTATCTGAATGGCTAAAAATGCCAAGCTTCCAGAATATTTTGTTAAAGTAGAGAAGAGTATAAACTTATAGTCATTATGCTCTTTCATATCTACTTTATAGAGCGTGAAAATATCTTTTTTATAAAGTATATCAAAAGCTTGTTTTAGTAGTTTTGTATCATCATCCAGTTTATAGAGAGGCAGTTTTTCTATCTCTTGTATAGCATCGTCTAAGTTTTTTTGATAAGTTATCTTGTTCATCTTTTCCCTAAATATTCTGAGTTTAATGATTATAACATATATGCTCTACTATTTTTAAATCAACAATTCAAAAGTAATCTCGTTATGTATCTGACCATTAATTTGTAAAACCAACTTATGCTCACCTGCATAGAGTTTTCGAGTTGTCATATTGGCTTTAAAGGGGTGCTTTTTACTTATGGTTCTTATCTCAGAACTTTTAAGATTTAACTTTTTAATCTTATGCACTTTAGGATTTAGTTTTCCTGCTTTGGTCTGAAAATATAAAACATAGTCAACCATTAAAGACTCATTCTTTTTTGATTCTATCTCAAAAGAGAACTCTAAACTCTCCCCTACTTTGACTTTTAAACTTTCTGTTTTAAAATTTTTAATCTCTATAGCAGGATTTGGGTTATAACCTAGCAATGCCAAAGCCTCTACATTTCCATTTTTAAGCAAAGTTCTTAATGAATGAGAAAGTATAAACTGCATCTCTTTTTCATCTTGTTTTTTAGATACTTTCCACTCTTTTAATTTTTCTATAACCAACGAAGCATCTATCTTTGCTATGTCATTAAGATGATTCGCTACTGAACGGGTTACAAAACGGGTTTTGTCTTTATATAGTGTATCTAGTAGACTCATAGGCTTGGTATGTGAAATGCTAAGTTTCTTTCCCCAAGGTAGTTTTGGTCTACAACCCTCAGATGCCAAACGTCGTTCATGGTAGTTTTCGGATAAAGAACACGCCTTTAACATCTCAAAACTCTCTGTAGGAAACTGGTTAATAAAATCACGTATAGCATACTCTATAGTAAATCGTTTTGTCATCTCACGTAAAGCTTGAAGTGAAAACTCTAAATGCTTTTCATTGCACCCAAAAGTTACGACAAAGTCACTATAGGAAGCATAAATAAACTCTCCAAAGTCATCATCTGTTTTTTTTGGGTCAAGTTCAAGAGGAAGAGATTCTAGTAAGATATTGGTTGCTTCTACATAATCACTTGGAAGATACTTTTTAAACATAACACTTATATGTGAAATTCGCTCTTTTAACTCAAGTTCATCAAATTTTTCTATCACCTCTTTTTCAAACTTATCTTGTTTAAATAAGTCATAAACCTCTTTAATTTCAGAGGCAATTTTATGAACTTTTTGAGGATTAAACAGTTCATCTTTTAGGGAAAACTTTTCAGACATAAATATCCTTATTATAATGTGGAGTATATTTTAGATAAACAACTATAATTTAACCTAAATAAATAAAACAGTTCGCTATACTTTCACCGATTTTATCACTTCTATTGTAAAAAGTAGAAAATCTGATAAGGAAGGGGGTGCTTGATTATGCCAGGAATTAAACTTAGTCCAAGAGATTCATTTGATGACTCTTACCGAAAATTTAAAAGACAATGTGACAGAAACCTAATCGTTACTGAAGCAAGAGCTAGACAGCACTACGAAACAGCAACAGAAGCTCGTAAAAAAGAAAAAATTGCAACTCGTAAAAAGATTCTTAAGAAACTTTACATGCTTAGAAGATATGAGGCTAGACTGTAACAGGTCTCCCCTTTTAACTTTACCAAGTACAACTCTGTACTTGGTTTTAACTCTCCAAACTCACCATTTTAAACATAAATTGTTAGATATTTGTTACAATTATATTTCATATAAAAAGCTTTCTTATATCAAAGGTTTATAATGCACTTTTTTCTAAAATTATTTATACTACTATCTCTCTCTTTAAATATTCATGCTGAGTATATTCAAGAGAAAAAGCCCATAGATTTGTCTATGGTTATATCTGGAGGAGTAAGCCTTGGTGCTTATGAAGCTGGATACAACTGGGCGATGATTAAGATGCTAAGTGATATTCGCGACCATAGCAAAATAGCTGAACCCAAACTACGCTCAGTTACTGGTGCATCTGCAGGGTCTATAAACGCTCTACTTACAGCCATGTACTGGTGTCAAAAACCAGAGATAGATGATACAAACAGCATAGATAATAACTTATTTTATAATACTTGGGTAGACTTGGGCTTAAGTGACTTTATTATTACAGACCCCTATAGTACAAACAAAAGTACCCTTTTTAAAAGAGACAAACTCAAAATAAAATCAGAAGCTATTTTAGAAAAACTTAAAAAACCTATATTTACACAGGGGTGTGAAATTCCTCTTGGTTTTTCTGTAACCAAAGCCAAACCCATTACTACAAAATTTCAGAACTCTGGGGTAAAAATAAAAAACCAACATTTTTCTATACCATTAACCCTCAAAGAAGAAAATAACAAGCTCACATTATCAAATAGAAAAATGCCTAAAAGTACAGACTATTATATCTCTATACCGGGGATAGAACAAGATAACAGTAAAGTGATTGATGTACTTTTTGCCTCCTCTGCGTTTCCTGGTGCATTTAAACAGATAAAGCTTGACTATATTTATGAAGGAGAGAAAAAATCTAGCTACTTTATAGATGGAGGAGCCTACGATAACCTTCCACTTCAACTGGCAACCGAACTTGCTCCAGAAGCAAAAGAGTTTATATTTATAGACCCGAGCAACATGAGAAAAGAAAAAGAGCAAAATATCACTACCGAAGAGGAGCAAGAACCTGTTGGGTTTTTAGCCTCTAACTCTATTCCTTTACTTGATAGCCTTGATATTTTTCAGTCTATGCGACTCTATAATGCCATTACTCAGTACTTTGGTGAAGATTCTGGGAAAAAGCTTATATTATCTTCACGTTATCACCCTATTACAGGAAAGTTTCTGGGACATTTTGGAGCATTTTTAGATAAAGATTTTCGTATCTATGATTACCATGTAGGTGTCTATGATGCCATTTATCATCTCTCAAAAGCGATGAAAGATAGAGATTATGTACCTAATGTTGATTTAAAAACTTTAATGAAACAACAAACACATGCTTTAGGTATTGATAAAAATCCTAAAGCACTTTCTGCTTTTAACCTCTTTTATAATACGGAGTTTTATCCTGAAAAACCTGTGATTATAAAAGATGTTTTTTCTAATATCTACTTCGCATTTAACAAGCGTCTAAGCGACAGTGAACGCTATAACCTTACAGAGTTTAAACGCTTTTTACGCAAACTAAATCCTATATATTTAACCGACAAAGAGTCCTTTATTCCTAGAGATGATAAGAGTATTCAAAACTGGTATAAACGCCCTTTAGAACTTCTTATAAACCGTATTACTGTACTTGAAAATAACTATGCAGATATAGAAGGGAACACCAAAGTTTTAGCAAATATTACAAATATGATAGCATGGATGGGAAATAACTTTGTAAAAAAACAAAATGGTTTTGATTTTCTACCGATGAGCATTCCTAAAACAGTCAGTAATCCTATTTTAGCAAATACCCTTCGACTTTTACCCAATGAACTCAATACCGATGTTAAAAATGGAGGTATAGGTTTTGCTTACAACATATACTCTTATCAAGAAGAAAATAATGACCATGGATATGAGAGTAAAATTGCATTTCAACAGAGTGATGATGTTAGAAACTTTTTCCGTTTAGATGTAAACATGTTTCAAGAGAAAAAAGATTTTGTAAAATTTGGAATAGGAGGAAGTCTTTTTGGAAAATTTGATAAAACCTTTTACGATAAAGATAGCTTTTATGGTGCCAACGCTTATATAGACATTTTAGATATCTTACGATTAACCTACGTTCATAGATGGGGAAAAATAGAGGAGAGAGATTTTATCTACTTTGGTATAGAAAACCTTCCCTCTCTTATCTATTGGTTACAAAGATAACAAGTCTTTTACTTAAGAGGCTTGTTCTAAACAGCTCTGAGATATTATGTTCTCGTTTTTTTCTAATATATTCAAGTAGGCAATAAACTCTTTACTGATAGCTTCAAGAAAAACCAAATCTTCCATTGCTGAGACTTTATCTTCTTCTGTAACACGTTTAGATTTATAATTTAATTCACCTTCATAGGAGTATTCAATCACTTCAAAATAAATTTGAAATATACGTCTGTATATAGTATGAATTTGTTGATATTTCAGCTCCAACTGATTTATGGAGAGTTCGTCAAATTTTGCAGAAAACAGATAGTCAAAACTAAAAGAAGTTATATCTATGGGTAAGTATTGACTATTTATCTCCTCCCCTTCAATAATATTTCTTACTTTCTCTACCAATTGTAGACTTAACTCTTTCTCTCTTTCTATTTTATTTATAATTGTATATGTATTCATAATTCATCTCTCCTATGTTAAATATTAATTTATTATATTATATTTTATTTTAAATATAATTTAATTATTAAGTTTTATCTCTAATTAATAGAGAGATAGATTTATAATTATCTGATAAAATAGCAACAATATTTTACATCAAGGATTTTATCTATGACATTTACTACTCCTCTGCAAGAAAACGCTATTAAAATTATGCTTTTAGGCTCTGGTGAGCTTGGAAAAGAAGTTGCCATAGAGGCACAAAGACTGGGCATTGAAGTGATAGCCGTAGACAAGTATGAAAATGCACCTGCACACCTCGTGGCTAACCGTTCATATGCTATAGACATGCAAGATGAAGCAGCTGTTTTAGAACTAATAGAAAAAGAGAGACCAAGCTATATTTTGCCAGAAGTTGAAGCCATATCTATCTCTGCTCTTTTTGAAGCAGAAAAAAGAGGTTTTCACGTTATTCCCAATGCAGAAGCAGTTAACAAAACTATGAACCGTAAAAACATTCGAGTTTTTGCAGCAGAAGAGTTGGGACTTAAAACATCTGCTTATAAATTTGTAAAAACATTAGACGAACTTAAAAGTGCTGGAGAAGAGATAGGCTTCCCTTGTGTTATAAAACCTGTTATGAGTTCTTCTGGACATGGTCAAAGTATTGCAAGAACAGCAGCTGACATAGAAAACTCTTGGGAGATTGCAAAAGAGGCTCGTGGAGATGCATCAGAACTAATTGTCGAAGAGTTTGTACCCTTTGATTATGAGATTACCCTACTCACTGTACGTAATGAGACAGGAACTGTTTTTTGTGATGCCATAGGTCATGTACAAAAAGATGGAGACTTTATTTTATCTTGGCAGCCAATGAACATGAGCCAAGAAGCACTTCAAAAAGCAAAAGATATTGCCAAAGCAGTAACCGATGGTCTTGGTGGTCGTGGAATCTTTGGTGTAGAGTTCTTTGTAAAAGATGAAGAGGTTTACTTCTCAGAGCTTAGTCCTAGACCTCATGACACAGGTATGGTAACACTCATTACACAGAGTCAAAGCCAGTTTGCACTACATGTAAGAGCTGTTTTAGGACTTCCTCTTAACTATACAACTTATGGTTCAGGAGCCTGTGGAGCATACAAAGCTAAAAATGAAAGTAAAAACCCAGTACTAGAAGTTCCTGATGCTGCTTTTACTGACAAGTCATTTGTAAGAGTATTTGGAAAACCTGAAACACATATAGGTCGTCGTATGGCTGTCTCTTTGGTTTTAGATGAAGATGTAGAAGTAGCAAAAAGTAAAGCTTTAGAGATTGCTTTAAATATTAAAGATAGTTAAAACTAAATATTTAAATTAAATAGTTATACTTATTGTAAACAAATTCAAAGGATTACAATGAGTATAACAAAAAAACTATTACCCCTTAGTCTCGTCGCTTCTCTTCTTCTCTTTACAGCTTGTGGTGGAGGTGGGAAAAATACTCCTTCTCAAAATACAGATGAAAAAGACAAAGTTACCGTTCCTCAAAAAATTTCTATTGATATTCCAGATTCATTAAAATCAAATAGAGCTACAGGTTCAACAAATAAACTATTAAAAGCAGACGCTTCTTCTGTTCAAAGTTTTGGATATCAACAATTGACAAGCACCATCTCTCAAGCAGAAGATACAATTAAAAGTGTTAAAGATAATATGAAATACTTGGCTTTAATGATGCCAGATATTGTCAACGCATGTCAAGATATTCCTAAAAATGAAACTTGTCATATTGATGCTGGAACCATTAAACTAAACATAGAGGGAAAAACTCTTTCAATGGGGAAAATAGCATATACACAACAAGATAATAATAAAACGTATCAAGAAATTATTATTTTAGATTTAAAACCAACACTTAAATCTATGGGCGAATCTGTTACAAAAGATTTAGAAACAGTAAAATGGTCAACCGATGAAAAGCATATAGAAACGCTCTCTGATGTAAAAGTTCAAGATAACACATATACTATGCAACTACGTTACGATAAAGCCAATGATAACTCTTCAAAAATGCTAGTAACAGATAACTTCTCAGATACTATAGGAAAAGGAAACTTTACACTAAAACTAGAGAAAAAAAATGATACTAATAATACAGTTAATGTAGAGACAACAGGTAATATACACTATGGAGAAGAAAGTGATACCTTTAGTGCTAAAGGAACAGTTGATAATAATGGTGGATTCCTTATTTCAAAAGGAAGCTATATGGGAGAAAGCTATGCAGAAAAAGAGACCTTTAGTACCACAGGTAAATTACTGCAAACTACATTCTGTCACAATAATGATAATTGTCAAATTTCAGATACATCTTCATGGATAAAATTTGATGATGCTGAAGGTATTGTTGATCAATTTGATGACAATTCAACTTTTGATAATGATTTTAATCCAATAGAGTTAACTTTTACAAACAGTGAAAACTTTCCAGAGTTTACCTACTGTGAAATCCTTCCTTCAAACTATAATACTAGCTCACTAAAAGAAGATGATATATATATGAACTCTATTGGTTCTTTTGCAAGATTTGATGATGAACTTTTTGGTACGCTTTTAATAACTACAGAGAAAAATAGTATCAATACATTGCCAATCGTTTGTAACAACTCTGAATCTACAGAATTTTCTTTAATCTTAGAAGATATGAGACCAACCATTGGATTTAAAGAATAAAGTATAAACCTTAAAAATATTTTTAAATAAAAAAAAATATTTTAAAACAAGCACTCCTTGATATAATAGAAACTTTATATTAAGGAGTCAAAAATGAAACAATTAAAATTATTTATATCTCTCTTACTATTCCCTCTTATTTCACTCAACGCTATAGACTATACCGATAACAATGAAACCAAAACATTTATAAATATGATGCATGAAAAATTCAACTATAAAGAAGAATACCTCTATAAACTATTTAAACAAGTAAGGGAAAACCCTCAAGTACCTCACAAAATAACCAAAAGAGTAGTCAAACCTCTCTCTGAAGAGTATAGACCTCAAGGAAGTTGGGATATCTTCTCTCGTGTTCACCTTGAAAATAACCAAACAGAGCTTGGTGTTGAGTTTATGGCTGAACATAACAAAACACTTGAAAAAGCATATAAAGAATATGGTGTACCACCTGAATACATTACAGCCATTATAGGTATAGAGAGCTACTATGGTAAAAATCGTGGGCTTTATTATGTCTTTGATAGTTTAACTCACCTCTCTTTTGACGTAGAAAGTAAACGTAAAAAATTCTATCAATATCAACTCCAAGAATTTCTTAGAATGTGTTTTAGGGAACAGGTAGAACCACGACTTATAAAGGGTTCAAAATCTGGAGCCATAGGATTGGCACAGTTTATGCCAAGTAACTACAAATCATTGGCTGTTGACTTTAACAACGATGGAAAAATACGCATTAGCCAACCCATAGATGCCATCGGTTCTGTGGCAAACTATTTTAAAGAAAATGGTTGGAAAAAAAATGAACCAGTAGGTGTGCGTGTTGCCTATGAAGGAAATAGATTTTATGGACTTAAGACAGGTTTTAGACATAAATATGAACGTAAATACTTGCCAAATATCTACCCTAGAGAAAACTTTGACTATAACAAAAAAGTTATGCTTATAAAACTTGAAAAAGAAAAATATGATGAACTTTGGTATGGAGCAGATAATTTCTATGTTATTACACGTTATAATCATAGCGACTATTATGCCATGGCTGTACATCAACTTGCAAAAAAAATAAAAGCTTCTTATACTAAAAAGTATCTACATAAAAAAGAGAAAATGCTTTATGCTTCAACTATTAAGTAGATACATGCTAAAATATTAATTAAAACTTAAAAAAGAAAATTATATGATTCAGTTGATTATTCTATTAGAAACTATTTTAATTATGTTTTGGATAGATATAGAATATGATACTTCAGATAATCAATCTTCAACCATGATAATAAATTCACAAAGTTACTCTTCAAATAAATACAATGCCCTTGATATCGTAGGTAATGATATTTTAATTTTTGATAAAATTCCAGACAAAGATAAAATAGCCATTTGGCTTAACTCCCCTTTAAATGATGAAATGCTTACCTACTCACCTGATATACAAGTTATGGAAGCGTTTTTTGTAGATAGAGTTGAAGATAATGGAAAATTTAAAAATAGTTTTATAAACTACATGAGAGAAGTACACGATGAATATGTAGGAACACTCATTACAAAAGAGGAGTTTGAAGATAAAATTTCGAACCCTTCTTCTTTTTCAGTAACAGACTACTAAGTTATTTCTTCTTCCACACTTTTTCTATCTTAACCATTTAAATTCTAAACATTTTCTAATTGAGTAAAATGATATTTTAGTGAAAAAACTGTATCATATCAAAATTTGTGGAGAATAAAGGGAAAAAATGAAAAAAATAATAATGGTATTGATTGGTATGCTTCTACTTGCATACTTTTTTATTGTACAACGAGTTTCAGTAAATGCAGGAGAAGAGGCAACGCTAACAAAAAAACCTTGGTTTTATGGAGAAAAAGGAATAAATCTGACACCTCTTTCTGCACAAACCATTTGGAGTGTACAAAGTACAGATATTGATATTACATCTGTTCAACCTTTTGTACTTAATGAACATTTTTTACAGTTACTCACAGCTGACGATATTCCTATAGATATTGATATTCATTTTACTTTTCAACATATAAAAGGAAAAACGCCCGAACTTATTCAAAACTTTGGAAAAGATCAAGCATGGTATGTTAACAATCTTAAAGAACCACTAAAAAACACCATTGAAAAGTTTATAAAAAAGCAATCTTACCAAAAAATAACAGGAGATGAAAATACTTCTATTGAACTTCAAGAACATATAACATATGGAGTAAATGACTTTTTACATAGTAACCAAATACCTACAAATCTATTGGATGTAAGAGTAGGAGCCATCAATATCCCTAAAAGTATTTTAGATATTGCGTTAACAAACGAAGAAGAGAGACAAAAACTCCAAACTCAAATTATTCGTAAAGATATTGAAAAAGCATCAGCAGAAGCTGATAAAACATATATGGACAAAATGAATATTTCTATTAAAGATTATATAAAATTAAAACAGTTAGAGTTAAAAAAGAAAGAACTTGAAAATCAACGCTATGCCATAGAGTGTGCAAAAGAGAACAATCGAAGTATTCAAATAAGTATGGGGATGGGTAACTCAAAATAAAATTATTCTATAGCCAAAAGGCTATAGAAGTAAAGAAAATATTTTATATCATCTCTCTAAAATCAGAGAAAATATACGCTGACTCATGAGGTCCTGGACTTGCTTCTGGGTGATGTTGTACAGACATTATTGGAGAGTCTGTATATTTTAATCCCTCAATGGTGTTGTCAAACAGGTTTGCATGAGTAACGGTTGCCACTTCTGTAATGTTATCAGGAACATTATAGTTGTGGTTTTGAGCTGTAATCTCTACCGTTTTCCCCTCTGCATTCATAACAGGGTGGTTACCACCATGGTGACCAAACTTTAGTTTATAGGTATCGTACCCATGAGCAATAGATAGAAGTTGATGCCCAAGGCAGATTCCAAACATAGGAACTTTTGCTGAGATTAACGCTTTTATCTTCTCTTGCTCATCTTTTAAAATAAGTGGGTCACCTGGTCCATTTGACAAAAATACACCATCTATCTCTTTGGCTTCAAACTTTTCGATAATTACTGATGCTTCTATAGAGTTAGGAACCACTTCCACTTCCATACCTGCATGAGTCAACTCATTTAAGATATTTCTTTTAATACCAAAATCTAAAGCAATAATCTTTTTAGAGGTATTTGGCTTTTCATACTCAAACTTGGTTTCAGAGTAACGTGCTTGGTTATGCACATAAGCCTCTTTGGTACTTACCTGCTCTATATAGTTTATCTCTTCTATTCTAGGAGCTGCATCTAAAATCTTTTTGAGTTCATCTTTGTCATGAACCTCAGTAGAAGCAACCATCTCCATAGCACCCTCAGAACGTAACATTTTTGTAATGAAACGGGTATCTATGTCAGTAATACCTAAAATACCATGTTTTTGTAACAAGGTAGCCAATGTCTCTTCACATCTAAAGTTAGAAGGTCTATCTTGGTAAGAACGAACGATGATACCTTTACAGTAAGCACCTTTACTCTCCATATCTTCACTGTTACAACCTACATTTCCTATCTCTGGAGTGGTAAATGTAACAAACTGACCAGCATAAGATGGGTCAGTAACTATCTCTTGATAACCTGTCATAGAAGTGTTAAAAACAACTTCACCTACCGATGTTCCCTCTGCTCCAAAACTCTTCGCCTCTAACAACATACCATTTTCAAAATACAACGAAACTTTTTTCATAATTACAGCATCCCTCTTTTCTTTAACTCTTCTTCATAAAGACGTTCATATATTAACTCATACTCAACAGAACCATTAACATACTCTTTTTCCATCTTCTGAATTTTTTCATAAACAATATCATCTATTTTATCATAAGCATCAGCAAAAGCTTTAAACGCTTTAAAGATAACATTACGTACTTGATTTTCATTTACTTCATACTCTAAAAGATAGTTTTCATAAAGCTCATCTAAAATAGTATGAGATACGTCATTATAACGGTCATCATAGTTCATAATCACACCATACTCAGGAGCCAAACGCTTTTTAATCATAAAGAAAAGTTCACGCTCTTTTACTTGCTGAATCTCTATCTCATCATAGTTGGCATCAAGCATCTCTTCAACTTTAGCATCAAGCTTTTTCTCTTTTTCAAGATTGGCGTCTATCACCTCTTTACAAGCTTGAACGACAGCATCTTTACCTTTTGGCATACTTACAAATGATGCATTTGCTAAATCAATCCCTATTTTAGCAGCCACATAACCTGTCTGTTTTGCTTTTAGTCTCATATTAACTCCTTATCGAATTATGGTATCAGCTCTATCTGGACTCGTTGAGATAATTCCCATTTTAGTCCCTATCATAGCCTCTAGTGCTTCAATATAGCTTTTGGCTGTATCTGGCAATGCATCGAATTCTCTACAACCCTCTGTTTTATCCCAACCTGGGAATGATTTATAAACTGGAGTTGCATCTTCTAAATCATAAGGAACATAATCTATCTCTTTTCCATCAATCTCATAAGCAACACAAACTTTAACCTCATCAAAACCATCAAGAACATCCAGTTTCATCAGTGCCACTTGGTCAACACCATTTACTCTTACTGCATGTCTCATGGCAACGGCATCAAACCAACCACATCTTCTTGGACGACCCGTTGTGGTTCCAAACTCATGACCATTTTTACGAAGTCTTTCACCCTCTTCACCAAAATCTTCTGATGGGAAAGGACCATTTCCTACACGTGTACAGTAAGCTTTTGCGATTCCTGTTACTTTTCCTAAATCTTTAGGGTTAAGCCCAAGACCAGAACAAGCACCAGCAGACACAGTAGTAGAAGAAGTTACATATGGGTAAGTTCCATGGTCAATGTCAAGCATGGTTCCTTGAGCACCTTCAAGAAGTACTTTTTTACCCTCATCTAAAATTTTCCAAACCAGTTGTGTGGTATCGGTAATATGTGGAGCAAGTACTTTAGCATAACCATCAAGTTCAGCTATCAAATCTTCTTTATTAGGCACAGCAATTTCCATAACAGAAAAAATTGCTTTATTGGTCTCAAAATACTCAACAATCTTTGTTGCGAGTTTTTCGGTATCATGAAGTTCACCCATTCTATGACCAACACGTGCTATTTTATCACCATAGGCAGGTCCGATTCCCTTACCTGTTGTACCAATGGCTTTATCACCTTTCATACGCTCACGAGCTTGGTCGATAAGTGCATGGTAAGGAAGCAACATATGTGCTTTATCTGAGATAAAAAGTCTATCTTTAAGATTATCGAACTGAACCATCTCTTTAATAAAATCTACAGGAGACAATACCACACCATTTCCCACAATATTTTTAGCCTCAGGGTTTAAAACACCTGAAGGAATAAGGTGTAACGCATACTTCTTATCACCTACAACAATCGTATGTCCAGCATTGTGTCCACCTGCAAAACGACATACATAATCA
>Ga0256828_1000673_pt1 | contig 22328 bp, 27 predicted proteins | sample CV88metaG_FD_185993 | JGI IMG/M metagenome (GOLD analysis project Ga0256828, IMG submission 185993) | Hydrothermal vent microbial communities from East Pacific Rise, Pacific Ocean - CV88 | ecosystem: Environmental > Aquatic > Marine > Hydrothermal vents | place: Pacific Ocean: East Pacific Rise...
ATGCACTACCTACAAAAACAACTCTAAACAACAATGACCTAATTTTAGTAGATGCAGGTGTAAAATATAAAAGATATTGTAGTGATAGAACCTGTACATCAGTTTTTAATACAGATATTAACTTTAAAAGAGAGCAAACTTTTTCAAAAAAAGAGCAACAAAAAGTATATGATATAGTATTAAAATCTCAACAAAAAGCTATAGCTAAAGCTCGTGTTGGTATGAAAGCATCTAAAATAGATAAGATTGCAAGAGATGTTATAGAAAAAGCTGGATATGGCAAATATTTTGTACATAGTACTGGTCATGGGGTTGGACTTGATATACATGAATATCCAAATATAAATAGTAAAAGTGATGTTATTATAGAAGAAAATATGGTCTTTACAGTAGAACCAGGTATCTATCTATCTAAAAAGTTTGGTGTAAGGATAGAGGATACTGTAGTGATGAAAAAAGGTCGTGCAGTTATACTATAAACTATTTTGGTATAAAATAGAGTACCGTTTCATAGATACTCTCCATGTAGTGTCTCAGATATAATTTATACTCACTATTTATAGATAAAACTTTTTGTGGTATTTTATACCAATCTTCCGCTTTATGATAGATACAAATTGCTAATATTGGTTTATATTTTTTTATAGTTTCTTTTGCTCCATCTATAGCATCTTGCTCTGCACCTTCAATATCTAGTTTAATAAAGTCAACTTTATCTTTAACAATATTATCAATAGTATCTAGCTTTAATGCTTGATAGTTATGGTCACAGTTGTTTATATTCTCTTTATCCTCTATAGATATATCTTGAGTTTTATTTGATAATCCACACTCAATAAACTCTATATTTTCAACTTCACCAAAATCTCTTTTTGCTATTTTCATATGTAAAGCACTTGGTTCTATCATATATATCTTTTTAAAATCTGGATAATTTTTAATAATATTTGGCAATGTATCTCCAACATATCCACCACCATCTAAAAATACTATATTTTTAATAGATGGTATAATAGTTGGTTCAAAATATTGTTTATCGAAATCATTTGTAAAACCATCCATAAAGTTATAATCAAAAGAGATCTTAAAATTGATAATTTTAGTAAATATCTCTTTTGATTTTTTATCTTCTAAAAGATCATAAGTTTTTTTATATTGTTCATTATTGGTTTTAAAATCATTTTCAAAATCTAATATAAAAGGGGGAGTGGCTAAATCAAAAGTGCTATACCTATAAAAAGCTAGATAGCTAATATTTTTATATCCCATACTATTGAGCCTATTTTTCACCTCTAAAGGGCTTCCAAAAGATGTATAAAGGATGATACTATCTTTTGGAATATCCTCTATTTTTAATATATCTTTTTTTCGTGAACTTTGAACTCTAGTAAAATCATCTATTATCCCATCTACTTGGATATATTTTTGAACCGATTTTGTAAACTTATTTATCCCTAAAATATATTTTTTTACAGTTGTATCAGATATAAATCTATCTACTAACTCTTTATCTTTTTGATTTATATAATCAAAGTCAATTAAATTATCCAAAATCTTCCTTTTATTTGCTATAATATTATTATGAATGATAACATAAATTTTAAACTAAATAGCCAGACAATAGAGAATTTGAATATTTTTAGTGAAATATTACAAAAAGATTATAGTACGATGTTAAATGAAGCTTTAGAGTTATATTTTGAAGTTGAACAACAAAAACTTATCCAAAAAAATCAAGAGGATGAAAATGCTCTTACAAATCTTGATTATGATGAGTTTTGGGATGATCTGGATATAGATTAGATGAAAATTCTAGTATTAAATAGTGGTAGTTCATCTATAAAATATAAACTATATAAAGAGAATAATGGTAAATTTGATCTACTTTATGGTGATATACAACAAGAGGTTAAATCCTTTCATAAAGGGTTTGAGTCTATATTTAGTAAACTACTTGAAACAAAAATGATCAACTCACTTGATGATATAAATTGTGTAGGGCATAGAGTAGTTCATGGTGGTGAGGAGTTTTCAAAGCCGATTTTAGTAGATGAGAAGGTAATAAAAAAACTAGAACAACTAATACCTCTAGCACCTTTACATAATCCATCAAATATAGATGGTATAAAAACTATAAAAGAGAAACTAAAAGATATACCTCAAGTTGTAGTGTTTGATACTGCATTTCACCATACACTACCAAAGAAAAACTTTATATACCCAATCCCTTTGGAATATTATAATAAATATAAAATTAGACGATATGGCTTTCATGGTACATCTGTAGAATATGTAGCTAATAGATATGCTAAATCTACAAATAAAAAGCTAGAAAAACTAAATCTTATAGTTCTACATCTTGGCAATGGTGCTAGTATCACAGCTATAAAAAAAGGTAAATCGCACAATACCTCTATGGGATTTACACCACTAGAGGGTCTTATGATGGGGACAAGATCTGGAGATATAGATCCATCTATAATATCTTATCTTGAAAAAACTTTAGATAGTTCAGCAGATGATATAACAAATATCTTAAATAAAAATAGTGGTTTTAAAGGTTTAACAAATAAAAGTGATCTAAGAGATATACTAAAAGATGCAAAAAATAATGACACAAACTCTAAACTTGCACTTAAAATATATATCTCAAAAATAAGAAAATATCTCTCATCTTATATCTATGAGTTAAAAAAAATAGATGCCATAATATTTACAGGTGGTATTGGTGAAAATAGTAAATATATAAGAAAAAAAGTTCTAAAAGGGATAGAAAATATAGTAAAAAACAAAGTAGATATAAAAACTATAAAAACAAATGAAGAGCTAAATATAGCGATACAAACATATAAAACAATAAACAAAGGAAAAAAATGCCATTACCAAAACTAGATATGAAAACACCAGATTTTACAGATATAAACATAGAAAAATTAGCCAAACTTTTTCCAAACATAATAACAGAATCAAAAGATGAAAAAGGCAATACAAAAAAAGCTATAGATTTTGATTTGCTAAGACAAGAACTTTCAAGTGATATAGTTGATGGTGTAAAAGAGAGATATAGTATAAATTGGCCAGGTAAAAAAGAAGCACTTCTAAAAGCAAATGAGCCTATATCTAAGACATTAAGACCTTGCATTGATGAATCAATAAATTTTGATACAACTCAAAACCTATATATAGAGGGTGATAACCTTGAAGCTTTAAAACTACTACAGGAAAGCTATCTAAATAAGATCAAGATAATATATATAGATCCACCATATAATACTGGGAAAGATTTTGTATATAAAGATAACTTTACTCAAGATAAAGATGAATTTCTTAAAGATGATGGACAAAAAGATATTGAGGGTGGTAGACTTGTAGCTAATCTTGATAGCAATGGTAGGTATCATAGTGATTGGCTAAGTATGATGTACCCTAGACTAAAACTAGCAAGAAATTTACTAAAAGATGATGGTATTATATTTATTAGTATAGATGATAATGAGGTTCATAATTTACGAAAAATTTGTGATGAGATATTTGGAGAAGATAATTTTATTGAGATATTTATTTGGGATAAAAAAAATTCTGCAAAAGGTGTACCTCCAAAAAATATGGTTGTCAATATACATGAATATGTAGTCTGTTATGGAAAAAGTTTAAATTCAAAATTACTCGGTGAAAAAAGACCTGAAGAAAGCTTTTCTAATCCAGACAATGATCCAAGAGGTATATGGCGACAATCAAATATAAAAAGTACAATAGAGAATAAAAATAAATTTACAATTATAGATCCAACTACGGGAAATGAATTTAGTAATTATTGGGCATTTTCTAAAAGCACTCTTTTTAAAATGATTAAAGAGGATAGAGTTATTTTCCCTAAAAAATCAACTGGTTTACCAAAACAAAAAGAATTTTTTAATGAATTTAGAAATTTATATATGCCTATAAAATCACATTTAGGTTTATTTGATGCACAAAGTAGTTCTGAAAGAGAGATCTCTAAGCTATTAGGATCCAATATCTTTCCTTATAGAAAACCTATAGATTTAATATATAAACTAATAAGTCAAAGTGATAATAAAAATGATATTATTCTAGATTTCTTCTCAGGTTCCGCTACAACAGCCCATGCGGTGATGCAACTAAATAGTGAAGATGGTGGAGATAGAAAATATATCTGTGTACAAATACCAGAAAATACAGATGAGACAAGTGAAGCTTATAAAGCTGGATATAAAAACATCTGTGAGATAGGTAAAGAGAAAATAAGAAGAGCTGGAAAAAAGATAATAGAAGATAATAAAAATTCAGAAGCACCAAAAAATCTAAGTAAATTAGATATAGGATTTAGGGTACTAAAAATAGATAGTAGTAATATGAAAGATGTTTATTATACTGCTGATACTCTTACTCAAGAAAATCTATTTGATACAGTAGAAAATATAAAAGAGGATAGAGAGCCTTTAGATCTACTTTTTGGAGTATTAATTGACTGGGGATTAAGATTAAATGACAAAATAGAAAAAAGAGATATAAATGGTAAAAATGTTTATATTGTAGATGAAAATAAACTTGTGGCTTGTTTTGATGATAACTTAAGCGAAGAGTTTATAAATGAATTAGCCAAAATATCAAAAGATGAAGATATACTAAAAGTTGTATTTAAAGATAGCGGATTTGATAGTGATGATACAAAAGATAATGTAGAGCAAATATTTAAACAACTTGCTCCAAATACGGATATAAGAGCTATATAAAGGCAAAATATGAGAACAATTGATATATATTGTGATGAATCAAGATTAGAATTTTTAGAAAGTAAAGATGATGGTTTTATGGTAATTGGTAGTTTATGGCTTAAAAGAGATGAAAGAGATAAACTAAAAAATAAAATAAAAGCCTTAAAAAAGAAATATAACTTTACTGTAGAGATAAAATGGACAAAAATATCTTATAAAATGCTTGATTTTTATAAAGAACTTGTAGATATATTTGTAGAGTATGAAAAATTACATTTTTTTAAAGCTATTGTTGTAGATACTGCTAAGATAAACTTTGAGTATCACCAAAACAATAGTGATATAGGATTTTATAAATTTTATTATCAAGTTTTGGTTCATAAAATGAATACAGCTACACATCACAATGAATATTATATTTATGTAGATGATAAAACAAATAAAGTTTATAAACCTTTGCCATTACTAAAAAAGATTTTAAATAATGCCATATATAGTGGAAAAATAAAACTTATAGAACCACGAAATAGTTTTGAAAACCTTTTTATACAGTATGTTGATATTTTGATAGGACTTGTTTCTTATGGTTATAATACTACTAATATGAAAGGTGCTAAAAAAGAATTATATCAATATGCTACTGATAAGTTAAATCTACCTTTAAATCAATCTACTTCTAGAGATAAAAAGCCTTTTAATATATTTGAGATAAAACTAGATAGGAGTTTTTAGTGCTTTGTAGTTTTATAGTAAATGAAGAGGTTAGTTTTTATAAAAAGATTTATAAAAAATTTTATTGTAAAATGCCTATCAAAACCTTTGATGGTATTGAAGTGAAATTTTATGTAAGTAATTTTGAACATGCTTTTTATGAAAGTTTTAATAGAAGAATAAAAGATAAAGCAAAATTTTCATACAAACGGGCGAATAGAATATACTGGATAAAATGGATACTTCAAAATCCACAAGCTGAGCTTTATATAGGATATAATTCAAGAACAAAAAATTATGATAATAGCCGAAGAGTAGCAATATGTGTTGATAACTATGCTATTATAATTGAAATAGATAGAAAAAATAGTAAAAAAGCAAAATTTGTAACAGCATATTTAGCAGATGGTATTAATGGTAAAGGTGAAAAAGCTATAGATTTAATAAGGAAAAGTCCAAAATGGATAGTAACTTAATCTCTGTTTCTCACGATGAAAACATCTTCACTGGCACAGAAATTAAAAAAGCCTTTTGTAGGACTCCAACACTTGGTAGAAGTCAATATACAAAAGTATTGTACTGTATTTTTTATTAAAAATATATAAAAGAAGGTAAATATGAATATAAAATTTAAAGAGCAAGATTATCAAACCAAAGCTGTTGAAGCTGTTGTTGATTGTTTTAAAGGGCAACCAAAAACTGTAGGATTAAAATATAGAGTTGATCCAGGTGTTGTAAAAAGAGAAAAAAATAGACAAACTTCTATGGATGAACTTAATATTCCAGAAGGTATAAAAAATAGCAAGATAGATATAGGGCTATCACAAGTATTGGAAAATATTCAAGCGATTCAATTAAAAAATGATTTGCCATTGTCAGATACTTTAAAACCTACAAGTGTTAGTGATATAAATCTTGAAGTAGAGATGGAAACTGGTACTGGTAAAACTTATGTATATATCAAAACGATGTTCGAACTATATGAAAAATATGGATGGAATAAATTTATAATAGTAGTGCCAAGTATTGCTATACGAGAAGGGGTATTTCAATCTTTTGATTTAACCGCTAGCCATTTTAAAGATAGATACTCTCAAACTATAAGACCTTTTATATACAACTCAAAATCGTTACATGAAATAGAAAGTTATAGTACAGATGCACATATAAATGTTATGATTATAAATACCCAAGCTTTTAATGCCCAACCAGACAATAATGCAAGTATAAAAACAAAATTAAATACTAAAAATATTATCTATAGAGAACTTGATAGTTTTAATAGCAGAAGACCAATAGATATAATAAAAGCTAATAGACCAATTTTAATCATAGATGAACCTCAAAAAATTGATGGAGATAAAAAGAAAGAATCTAAAAGTTATCAAGCATTAAAAGAGTTTAATCCACTTTTTATAATAAGCTATAGTGCTACACATAAAAAAATAAGAAATAAAGTATATAGATTAGATGCTCTTGATGCTTATAATAAAAAACTTGTAAAAAAAATACAAGTAAAAGGTATATCTGTAAAAGGATTGAGTGGTAGTGATGCTTATTTGTATCTGCAAAATATAGTTATATCATCTTCAAAACCACCTATTGCTAAGCTGGAATTTGAAATAAAACAAAAAAGTAGCATACAAAGAAAGATTAGAAATATAAATGTAAATGATGATTTATATCTCTTATCAAATGAATTAGAACAATATAAAGGATTTGTAGTATCTGATATAAATCCATACACAAATACTATAAGCTTTTTAAATGGTGAAGTTTTAAGTTGTGGAGAGGCAAGTGGAGATGTAAATGAATCAACACTTAGAAGATTACAAATAAAAGAAGCTATTAAAGCACATTTACAAAAAGAGCAAAAACTTTTTTATCAAGGTATAAAAGTATTAAGTTTATTTTTCATAGATGAAGTTTCTAAATACAGAGTATATGAAGATGATGATGAAAAAAATGGAGAATATGCTCAATACTTTGAAGATGAATATAAAAATGCTATCGATGAATTGGATACAGTTTTAGATCCCAAATATCAAAAATACTTAAATAGTATAGATGTAAAGCATACTCATAATGGATATTTTTCACAAGATAAAACTTCCAAGTATATAAATTCTAAAATTAAAACAACAGGAGAGATGAAAGGTCAAAGTGATGATGTAAATGCTTATGATTTAATACTTAAAGATAAAAAAAGGTTATTGAGTTTTCAAGAGCCTACTCGTTTTATATTTTCACATTCAGCACTAAGGGAGGGTTGGGATAATCCTAATGTATTTGTAATATGTACACTTAAAAATCCAGTAGTAAATGATAATAGCCAAGCTACTAGAAGACAAGAAGTAGGAAGGGGACTTAGAATATGTGTAGATAAATATGGCAATAGAGTAGATAATCCATCAATAGTACACGATATAAATATACTTACAGTTGTAGCAAATGAGAGTTATAAAGATTTTGTAAGTGCTTTACAAAAAGATATAGCAGATACACTCTCAAGGAGGCCTATAAAAGCAAATCAAGAGTATTTTCTTAATAAAACTATAAAAACTCAAGATGGAAACAAAAAAATAGATACAAGGGAAGCAAAACTAATCGAAAGATATTTATCTTCAAATAACTATATTGATATAGATGATAAAATTACTGATATATATCATACTGCAAAAAAAGATGCAACCTTAGCTACACTTCCCGATGAATTAGTACCATATAAGCAAGAGATATATAGACTTATAGATAGTGTATTTACCCAAAATAGTTTAAATGAAATGGTTAGCAATGAGCGTGAAACAAAAACAAACCCTAGAAATGCAAATTTTGATAAAAAAGAGTTTCAAGAATTATGGAGCAAGATAAATCAAAAAGCGATATATACAGTGCATTATGATAGTGATGAATTAAAAGATAAATGTGTAGCAAAATTAAATAATGAATTAAATGTAAAAGCTTTAACATATACTATAGTTACAGGTCAAATGGATACTATGAATCAAGATAAACTCGATGAAAATGAAAACTTTACAAAAACTAACAATCAAACAATTACAGATAATTTAAGAACAAAAAGTAAAGTTAAATATGATTTAATAGGTAAAATAGCTCAAAATACAAAACTTACACGATTAACTGTTGGAAAAATATTAAAAGAATTGAGCCTTAAAGTATTTAATCAATATAAATTAAATCCAGAAGATTTTATATCAATGGCAAGTAGACTGATAAATGAAGAAAAAGCAACAACTGTAATAGAGCATCTAACTTATGATACGATAAATGAAACTCATGATATCGAAAATATTTTTACACTAAATCAAGATAATACAAATTTTACAAAAGCAAAAAAAGTAAATAAACATATTTATGATTATATTACTACTGATTCACAAACTGAAAGAGATTTTGTAGAAACTCTTGATATAGATGATGAAAAAGTTGTAGTTTATGCTAAATTACCCAAAAGTTTTTTTATACCAACTCCAGTAGGGGAGTATAATCCAGATTGGGCTATTGCATTTGCTAAAGGGAGAGTAAAACATATATACTTTATAGCTGAAACAAAAGGTAGTATGTCAACAATGCAGTTAAGAGATATAGAAAAGATAAAAATAAAATGTGCTGAGCGATTTTTTAAGGAGATAAGCAACGAAGATGTTGTATATAAAAAGATTGATGGATATGATGAGTTGATGAAACTTATAAATTAATAAACAAAGGAAAAAAATGAAAATAGTATTTTTAGATAGAAAAACATTAGGTGACGATATAAGCCTAGAGCAATTTAATCAATTTGGTGAAGTAATAACTTACGAATCAACAAAACCAGAAGAGACTCTAAAAAGAGTACAAGATGCCAATATTGTAGTTACAAATAAAGTTGTAATAGATGCTAATATTATGGATAATAGCAATATAAAACTTATTTGTGTAGCAGCTACAGGGATGAACAATATAGACCTACTTTATGCTAAAGACAAAGGTATAGAGGTAAAAAATGTAGCTGGATACTCTACTGCTAGTGTTGCACAACTTACATTCTCTTTTGTATTGCAATTTATCCAAAATATATCATATTATGATAATTATGTAAAAAGTGGACAATGGGCAAAAAGTGATATATTTACCAATCTTGATAAACCATTTAGTGAACTTTCATCTAAAACATGGGGTATAATTGGTCTTGGAAATATAGGTAGTAGTGTAGCAAAAATTGCTAGTGCATTTGGGACAAATGTTCAGTACTACTCAACTAGTGGTATGAATAATAATACAACTTACAATAAAAAAAGTTTAGATGAGTTGTTAAAAACTTCAGATATTATCTCTATTCATTGTGCATTAAATGATAAGACATTAAACCTTATCTCAAAAGAGAATATTAAAGATATAAAAGATGGTGCAATAGTGCTAAATCTTGGTCGTGGAGGGATTGTAAATGAGCAAGATATTAGCGATGCAATCAACAATAATCAAGATATATACTATGCTACAGATGTAGTTACAAAAGAGCCAATTGTAGAGGATTCTCCACTTTTAACAATCAAAAATAAAGATAGAGTTCTATTTACTCCACACATAGCTTGGGCATCTAAAGAGGCTAGAATTAGACTTCTTGATGGTATTGTGCAAAATATTAAAGAGTTTATGGTATAATACATACTACAATATGTATAGGAGTTAGTAATGGCATTATTATTATACAAATCAAATGAGATGTTTTCATCTACCGAGCTTATAAGAAAAAGCAAAACAATTTTTAATAAGATTATCGATAATGAGATCGATAAAGCTGTAATTATGAGAGATGGAAAACCTGGGTTTTTATTGATGGATTTTCAAAAATATGAATCTATAATGCAAGAGTTTGAAGATCTCAAAGCAAAATTTAATAATAATCCAACTACTCAAAAAACAGATATAAAAACTGTTAAAGAACCGATTATAGAGCCTAGAAATAAAACTATAGAAAAGATTACTCAAAAACCTATAGATGAAGAAAAAATTGAAGATATTTCTGTAGATATAGAAGAAGATGAAGATAACACAACAATAGAGACTGAAAATAAAATTGAACATTTAGAAGATGAACCTCAAAAAACAAAACCAGCTCATGTAGTACCACCAAGACCTAAAATGATTGTTGAAGAAAGTACTATACCAAATGATGATAATGAAGAGATGATAGAGGATCAACAAGAGGAGTCAGAACCAGTTCAAAAAGAGGAGATATATGAGGAGCCTTCTGAAGAGGAGGAGATCAATACTGCTATTGAGAGAATAAAATCAATGAACTTTAATGATGATATGAGAAAATTAGCAGAGGCAAAAATAAAAGAGAAGATCCTAAAAGCTCGAAAAGAGAGAGCAAAATTAAGAGAGCAAGAGGAGCTTCTAAATAAACAAGACCTAAAAGAGGAGCTAGAGCTTCAAGTACAAATAAAAGAGAAAAATAAGAAAAAAGAGCGAGAGCTAAGGGAGTTTTGGGACTAATGATAGATATACTTATAATTGGAGGTGGTGGTGCAGGACTATCATGTGCAATTGAAGCTAAAAAAAATTGTGAAAATGTAGTTGTTTTATCAAAAACATATCCAACATCTTCACAAACATCTCAAGCACAAGGTGGTATAAATGCTGTTATATCACCCATCGATTCAATTGAAAACTATATAAATGATACACTAAAATCTGCACACAATATTGGTGATGAATCTACTATAAAATATATGTGTGATAATAGTAACGATACAATAAAATGGCTAGATAGTATAGGGGTTCCTTTTAGTAGAGATGAACATAATAATATAGCACAAAGAAAACTAGGTGGTGCATCATATCCTAGAGCTTGTTATAGTAGCGATTATACTGGACTTAAAATTATCCATACACTTTATGATAAATGTATCAAAGATGATATAAAATTTTTAGATGAATATATGCTTTTAAGCTTAATAATTGAAGATAATGAGATAAAAGCTGTTACAGCACTTGATATAAAAAATTCCGAAGTTAAGCAGATATTGGCAAAAAAAGTTATTTTAGCTACTGGTGGATATGCAGGGATATATAGCAATCATACTACAAACTCAACAGCAACTACAGGAGATGGTATAGCAGTTGCTTTAAAAGCTGGTATAACTTTAGCAAATATGGAGTATGTTCAGTTTCACCCAACAGCTCTTAAATATAACTCAATATTAATAAGTGAGAGTGCAAGAGGTGAGGGTGGCTACTTAGTAACAAAAGATGGAAAAAGATTTGTGGATGAGTTACTTCCAAGAGATATAGTAGCAAGAGCTATATACAGTAAAATAGAAAATGATCAAGAGATCTTTTTAGATCTTCGACACTTAAGTAAAGAGCATATATTAAAAACTATGCCTCAAGAGTATGAGCTAGTTTTACAATTTACTGGTCTAAAACTAGATGAAGATCTTGTACCTATAACTCCAGCAGCACACTATAGTATGGGTGGTATCAAAACTAGCAAAGATGGTAAAACAAACATTAAAAATCTTTATGCAATAGGGGAAACTAGTTGCAATGGTGTACATGGAGCCAATAGATTAGGGGGAAATTCACTACTTGAGATCATCACATTTGGAAGACTTGCAGCAAAAGATGCAACTTGTAGTATGTATAATAGTACAAAAGATACTACAACTAAAGAGTATGATAGTTATACAAAAGATAAAAAAATGGTAGAAAATCTATTTAATCTACCAAATAAAATAGATTTTTATACAGAAAAAGAGAGATTAAGCTCAATACTTTTTAAAAATGTTGGACTATTTAGAGATGAAGAGAATCTAAGTCAAGCTTTAAGAGAGATTGAAAATATGCTAGAAAATATCCCAAATATGGGACTGGGTGATAAATCTCGGATATACAATACAAATCTAAAAGAGTTTATAGAGTTTCAAAATATGCTACATATTGCAAAAGCTATTGTTGTTTCTGCACTTTATAGAGAAGAGAGTAGGGGTGCTCACTATAGAGTTGATTTTCAAGAAGAGAATATGAAATATGAAAAAGAGACACTCATAAGATATATTGATAATGATTTAGTATTGGAGAGTATATGAATATAGATATTTGTGATACAAAATATAGTATTGAGACCAAAGTAGATAATCTATTATCGATACTATCATTCATAAAAACTACAAAAAACAATTCACTTTCATTTAGAAGTGGATGTAAAAGTGGTGTTTGTGGTAGTTGTGCTGTAGTGGTAAATGGTGTAGAAAAACTTGCATGTAAAACTACTATAAAAGATGGTGACAAAATTACACCACTTAAAAACAGTAAAGTGATAAAAGATCTAATAGTAGATATATCAAATCAAGAAAAACTTCTAAAAATAGTTGATGTTGCACTCGATAAAGTAGATGATAAAACAATCACATCAGATGATCAAAAAGCTATAGATATAGAGTCTAACTGTATATTATGTAGTAGTTGCTTTAGCTCTTGTCCTGTATATGAAGTTGATGAAAACTTTATAGGACCATTTGCACTTGCTAGATCATACAGATATATCAATGATAAAAAAGATGATAATATAAAAAGTAAAATAGATAAGATACAAGATCATGGTATCTGGAGTTGTACTTTATGTGGCAATTGTAATATGGTGTGTCCTGCTCAAATTGATATAAAAGGGGATATAATGAAACTTAGAAATATATCTGCACAATATGGATATAGCGATCCAAATATAGCAAACTTTGATATGGGATTTAGTACTGATTTTGGATTTAATCCAAATGGATTTTAGAATAGGAAATAATATGGATAAAATTACATTTATAGGAAATGGAAATATGGCACTATCTATTGCCAAAGGGTTAAAAGATAGTTTTGATATAGAGGTTGTAGGTAGATCAAACTCATCTATGGATAGTTTTGAGAATAAACTAGGAATAAAAATCGAAAAAGTGTTATATGAAGATTTTAATATGGATAATAAGATAGTGATACTTTGTGTAAAGCCTGCAAATGTTGTTGAGATTTCACCAAAATTAAAAGGTGTGGCAAAAGAGTTATACTCTGTTTTAGCTGGAACAAAACTAGAGGTTTTAAAAGAGTATATACCTGCTAAAAAAATAGTAAGAGCTATGCCAAATCTTTGTGCAACAGTAAATAGATCTATGACAACACTTACAGGTGATATTGATCTAAAAGATAGTGCGATAGAGCTATTTAATTCTATAGGATCTACACTATGGCTTAGTAGTCAAAAAGAGTTAGATATAGCAACAGCAGTAGCTGGTAGTGGTCCAGCTTACTTAGCACTAATTCATGAAGCACTATGTGATGGTGCTGTAAAGCAAGGGATGAAAAGAGCTGATGCTATAGAAGTTACAAATGGTTTATTTAATGGTTTTGGGGAACTTATCACTACTACTCACCCTGCAATTCTAAAAGATGGTGTTATGAGTCCTGGAGGTACTACAGCTGCTGGATATAGTGCTTTGGAGCAACATGGAGTACGATATGGCTGCATAAAAGCTGTTGAGGATGCTTTTGAGGTAACTAAACTTTCATAAAAATATGGGTCTAAACCTTAAGTTTACCCATTATCAATAGTTTTAAAAGGATTCCTTTATAAATGTTATAGTTGATTATATTTATTGAGAATACCATTATAAAATCAACTTTAATATAGTAGAATAAATAGTTATATCCAAAATTAGATCAAATACTCTCATAAAATCCTAATTTTGAATATGCCTATTTATGAAAGTAAATTGGTAAATTTAATTTTTTGGGGGTTCTCATGAAGAGAATAGTTTTGGGTTTAGTTAGTATTGGATTATTTATTAATTCTGTGTATGCGAAAGATACATTTAGTATTGCAGGTATATCATTTGGAATGAAAAAGGATATTGTAAGTAAAATAAATAAAATTAAATGTAAAACAAATTGTACATTAGAATTTAAAGATTCTTTTTATTGATACAATAGTAGCTAAATTTGATAATAATAATGAAGTTTACAAAATTATTATTGATTCAGATATTCATTGGAATGATGATATTGAAAGTGCTGCACAAATTAATGCATTTAATAAAATCATACCAATGAAAAATAAAAATTATAAAGTTGTACAAAGTGATATGTATAATAAATATTTAGGAAGTTCAGCTTCCTTTTACAGGTTTGAAATTAGTAATATAAAATTATTGAACAAATATATAAAATATACTACAGATGAGTATATTAAAATATTTAATAAAACAATAAAATAGTAATAATAAGATATAACAAACCTTAGGAGAGGAACGAGGTAATACTTGCGATAATTTGAGCTTTTATGCTTCGCGTTTACAAATATGTAAAACTGAACAATCAAGCCGTTAGCTTACCTCGTCCCTCAAATCGGTTGTTGTACAGTCGATTCTAAGATTTACTTTGTTGACAAAAGGCACACAATTTGCTAAAATACTTTTATGATTACATACAATTGGAATAAAGAGAAAAATTTATTGTTAAAAGAAACTCGTGGTATTAGTTTTGAACAAATTGTAATGCATATTGAACAAGGTGATTTAATAGATATTATTAAACATCCAAATAAGCAAAAATATGCAAATCAAAAAATATTAGTCTTAAATATAAATGATTACATTTATACTGTACCATTTGTTGAAAATAACAATGAATATTTTTTAAAAACTATAATGCCAAATAGACAATTTACTAAAAAATATCTTAGGAGTAAAAAATGAAAGATTATTTATTTGATGATGAAGAAAATGAATTGCTTCAATCATTAGAATCGCAAGAATGGGAATCAGTAGATAATTTAAAAAATGAAATTATTCAACATCAAGAAATTGCAAAAAATACTTTAAAAAAAGATAAAAGAATAAATATTAGATTATCTTCAAATGATTTAGAGTCCCTTAAAACTAATGCAGTTGAGATGGGATTACCATATCAAACATTGATATCAAGTGTATTGCATCAATATGTAACAGGTAGGTTAATTCAAAGGGCTGGATAACAAAGCTATAATTTTTTTGAAATGTTAAGTTGATGAGTTTTCCAACAAAAGATACAATTTTTGGAACAATAATTTACAAAGATAAACAATATGATTTATTAACCAACCCTATATATAAACTTTTATATCAAAAAATAACTAAATATAAAAAAGAGATAGAACATATGAATAACGGTAAAGTAAAAATGCAACGAGATATTTTAAGATTAAAATTTTCTAATGGTGTATTAATTGATATAATAAAAAAAACAGAAGAATATAAAACTTTAAATTTAGAATACTATATCAAGAGTGAATTATGAATCAATCTATTTATCATAGACACAATATAATTTTATACAATGTATTAAATCAAGAAGTTGTTTTTGAGGAATATTTTTGTAATTTATTGCAAATTCAAGAATTCAGAAATTTATTTTTATTATTTGTCAAAATAGACAATTCAAAAATTTGCTATCATAATTTTAATACAGAAGTTTCATTAAAAGAAAAATGTGGACGAGCAGATTTATATCTAAACTTTGACAATCAAAAATATATATTTGAAATTAAAAATAAATGTAATACTAACTTAACTGATAATCAACCTAAAAACTATTTAAAACATTTAGATAATAAAAATCAAAATTTATTTTTTATAATACCTAGACAATATAAGCATATTGGTGAAATAAAAAAGAGATGGCAAGATGAAAATAATTATATCCATATTGAAAAACAAATTTTATTTTGGGAAGATTTTATTGAAAGTTTAAAAAAGTCAAAAATATATGATAAATACATAGAAATTAAAATGTTTTATGATTTTTGTTTATATTGGTTTAATCTTGAAACAATAAAGTTTTCAAAAGATGAACAGATAATATTAAAAAAAGGATATTTGATGAATGATTTTAACAATAAATCGATACCAAAAGTATTACAAAAACTTGAAGAAATAGTTGATAATATTGGGACATATTGTAATTTAAAAATAGATAATGAAGTTATTGGTGGTTATACATATTCGCTCACAGTTAATCAATACATAGTTTATTTTGGAATTAGTTATAATTTATGGGATGAAATTGGTATACCAATTAGTATAGAGATACAAAATATTAATTCAGATTATCAAGAATTTGAATTAAATCTAAATAATGTTAAATTAAAACCAAAAATTTACAAAGAAACAGCTAAAACTGATAGACAATTTAGTTTATATGTTGATTTAGATTATAAAGTTGATGATGATTTTTTTCAAGAAAATACAATAAAAACTATTTTAGATATAATAAAACAATTACAACAACACTAGGAGAAAATAAGATAGCAACAATATCAATGTATTATTTTCTCACAGAGAGTGATAACAAACAACATAAAACTCCACATATTCATGTAAAATATCAAGGAGAAGAAACAGTTTTCTCAATACCATCAATCAATAGTGAGGAGATATTTAAAATTGACCATTTAAAATAAGAGGTATTTATATATATTCAAAAGTTAAAGATCACAAGCCAATAGATGATTTTAAATTAGTTTTAACTTTTACAAGTGGAGAAACAAAAATATTTGATGCAACTCAATATCGTGATAAAAGTTATTTTTAAAGTGTAAAACCTTTTATGGATAGTGTGCAATGGCAAAATGGTCAAGATTTTTGTCCTGATATGTTATATTTAGATAGTCAAGTGCCTAAATCATAGAAATAGAACAAGACTATACATCGAATATGATAAATTTTATGATATGATTAAAACTTTAAAAACTAAAAAAAGTGATTTTATAAGAAAAGCTGTAATTTATTATAAAATAGTATATTAAATAAAGCCTAAAAGATAATTATATCTTTTAGTTTAACACTTTTATTAAAACTTATACTCTAAAGCTGGTTGTATCATCGCAAACTTTTTTAGAGTCTCATCTATTGTATTTTTAATATCACTAATATCAAAATTAGAGAAACTTTTTAGTTCTGGGTATTTAGTGATGATTTGATCAAACTCTTTTATTAGATCCTCAAGATTCTCACCTTTAATCACTGGTATATTGTACTTCTCTATCAATTCTAAATGTTCAACATCTTTATCTCCTCTTTGGAAAAAGACAGGATTATTTCCACACGATAGAGACTCAATAGCTGCTTGTACTGAAGCTGTTAAAAGATATTTTGTAGATAGAATAGTATTCATATACTCATCCTCCTCTAATATATCACTAAAAAATGGTTTTAGTTTATCTTCATTTCCAAAGAAAAAATAATGCCCTAACACCAATGGAAGATCTTGCTTTGTTGAGTTTTGACAAAAATTTAAAAACCATTCAGAGTAATCATCATCACTAAAGAAAATTGCTTTCTCATTTTTTGTCTCACTTTTAGTAGTATATACTTCATCTACTATATCAAATGGTATATCATCTCCAACTTTGTATAGATGTGTACAGAAATCTTTCATATGCTCTTGCATAGTATCACTAGCTTCTCCACTATCATCATAGATAAGTATATCGCCTCTCTCCATAACATGAGGTAGATTTCCTATAACATCTACACCTACACCTTTACCAATACCCAACTCACTTTTAGCAAATGTAGCTGCTCTATAATCCGCTGTACAAAGAATAGGATCAAACTCTTTTAGCATATTGCATATTGCACTTGATCTTCTAACATTTTCTAGTCCAAAATTGTGACCACTCTTTGCATAAACATAAACTTGCATTTTTTTCCTTCTATTTTATAAAATATAATATAATTTTGTAACCAAAACCCGCTGCTACTATTGTACCTACTAGATTTAAAACAATATTTAAGATACCATACCAAAAAGCATTGTTAAGCAACATATAACTCTCAATAGCAAATGTAGAGTAAGTAGTCAAAGCTCCTAAAAATCCAGTTACTAAAAAACCTTTTAATATATCTGATGGTGTAAAATGTAAAAACAACCCAATAAGCAAACCAATAATAAAACTACCAATAATATTTACACTAAGAGTTGCCAATGGTATCTGGTGAGGAAAATGTTTGGCTACTTGAATACCCACATAAAATCTACTAATAGCACCTAAAAAACCTCCAGATCCTATTGCTAATGCAGTTGATAAATTAAATGTCATTTTCTAACTCTCTTTTTAAAATCATATTCATTTTTTCCTCTGTATCTTGATACCAAGTTGTTTTTTTATCTGCTACTACTGTTGGAAGATATACTATAGTAACTTTGCCTGATCTTTGTCTCATATTTTGAGTATCTAAAATATCTCTTGTTCTTACTAATACTATTGGTTGAACTTTTAGATTAAATTTTTCTGCTATTATTTTAGATCCTGCTTTAAATTTCTTCATCTTTTTCCCATTGGTTCTTGTACCCTCTGGAAAAATTGCTATTGTTCTGTTGTCATCTAGTTTCTCTTTTACATCTTTTATAAGTTTAACTAAACTGCTTTTACTCTCTCTTTGCACCATAATCATATCTGGAGCTTTTAAGATATGTCCAAACCAAGGTATATCACCTATCTCTTTTTTTGCTACCCATGCAAGATTTGCTGGATGTAAAGACTCCATCACTATAATATCTAGTAGTGATTGATGATTCATAAGAAGCATATTTGCTTCTAAATCTTGTGATCCTTTTATATCCAGCTCAATTCCCAGCCATTTTATCTGAAATTTTGACCATACTGTTCTTATTTTTCTACTTTTACTTTTAAATATATATATTGATATAATCACCATAGTAACTGTTATCATCATCTGAATAATTGTAAATATAATTTTTATCTTATCTAACATCTTTAACCCATCCTATATTTTGATTTTTAAATAATACTTTTGTATAACCATTTTTTTCATTTATAATCTCTACTAAAACTTTATGTTTGATTTTTTTATATATAGTTGAATGTGGTGTAGGTAAAATATAAACATCTGTATTTGTATCTAAAATAATTTTCTTATTTGGTATAAAAAGATATGCCAAAAATATAATTAAAATAGCAATTAAAATTAAATATTTACTCTTATTTGTAAATCCATATAATATAATTGATATAATCAATAATGCTATTACTAAAATCTGTTTATATATCAATATACTACTATTGTATGGATTTAGATCTGTTTGTGTACTTACTAGATCATCATCCAATGTTATTGGTAGCCGAATATATACAAAATCTTTATCTTTACTGTTATAGTATGTAAATTTTATCTCTTTTGTATGACTAGGTATAATTACATAGTAATATAGCGACTGATAAGGTGGCTTATCATTTAAGCTTTTTATACCTTGATCTTTATATTTATTTATGAAAATATCCTCTAAGTTACTATTTTTAGCCTCAATATTGATAGTTGTAAGAAGTAGATTATTGTTGTATTGTTTTGTTTTGACTGTATTTATCTCTAAATCTGAAGCGATCACATTTGAAAAAAGTTTTTGATCTATTGCTATTTTCTCAAATTTAATTGTTGGTAATTTTATAGATTTATAATCTATTATACTATTATCTTTTACTAAACCTATCGTAATATCTGGTAATGTAAAATCTCTATCATGTACTTTTATACGAACAGTAGCTGTAAAGATATTTTCACTTATCTCTTTCCACTGTATATTAGGATCTACTATATCTATATATTTACCATCTACAAAAGTAGTTATGATCTTATCATAACTACTTTTTGGAGTAAGGATAGTAGCTTTTAGTTTTATATTGAAATTTTGCCCTGTAAATACTCTTTTTGGGTATGAGGTATATTCTAAATATATAGTTTTAGATCTTATATCTTCTGAATATAAAGCACTATTTATTAGCAATAAAAGTAGAAAAATAGCAATGTTTGAAAATTTCAAGTTATTAAAACTATATTGCATATTTTTCCACAGTTAGGATTATTTAAAAAAACCTTGTAGCATCTTTACACCATCATCACAACCAAGAAGTGTCTCCATCGCTCTTTCAGGGTGAGGCATAAGACCAAATACATTTTTATCTTTGTTACAAATACCAGCTATCTGCTCTACACTACCATTTAAAACTTGATTTTCACCATCTTTATTACAATATTGAAGTAAAATTTGATCATTTTTGATCAGATCATCTAAACCATCTTGATCTATAAAAAAGTTACCATCATGATGAGCTACTGGAATATTTAAAATATCACCATTGTTTAACTCTTGTAAGAATATATTATTGTTATTTACAACTTTTAAGTGATGATGTTTTGATATAAAGTGAAGATTTTCATTTCTTTTTAAAGCACCAGGAAGTAAACCTACCTCTGTTAAAACTTGAAAACCGTTACATATACCTAAAACTTTTCCACCTTCAGCTGCATAAGTTTTAACAGCATCCATAATAGGTGCAAATTTAGCTAATGCACCACTTCTTAAATAATCACCATAAGAGAATCCACCAGGAGCAACCACTAGATCTGTATCTCTAGGTAACTCTTTCTCTTCATGCCATAATATTGTAACATCTGCACCTAATTTCTCAAATGCATACTTTGTGTCATATTCACAGTTTGTACCTGGAAATTGTAAAACTACTACTTTCATAATATTATGCTTCAATTAAAATTTCGTAATCTTCAATTACAGTATTTGCTAAAAGTTGCTCACACATCTGTGTAGCTTGCTCTTTTGCATCAGCTTCATTATCGCAATTTAATTCCATAATAATTTGTTTACCAATTCTAACATCTTTTACAATATTGGCAAACCCAATTGTATCAAGTGTATGATGAGTAGCTTTACCTTGAGAGTCTAAAACACCTTTTTTAAGTCCTATATTTATAATCGCTTTCATATCTATCCTTAGTTTAAAATTCTATTTAATACATTTTCATAAGCTACTTTTAGCCCACCTTTACCTTGTCTGAATCTATCTTTATCTAAAGACTCTCCAGATTCTACATCCCAAAATCTACAATTATCTGGAGATAGTTCATCTATTAATATAATATTTCTATCTTTATCAAATCCAAACTCTAATTTAAAATCAACAAGCTTTAAACCTTTTTCGAAAAAGTATGGTTTAAGTATATCATTTATCTCTCTTGCCATTCTTCTTAATTTATCTAACTCATCTTGATAATCTACAAGTCCTAAAATAAGTGCATGTTGGTCATTTAGTTTTGGATCACCTAGCTCATCATTTTTATAATCAAACTCTACTAAAGTAAATGGTAAAACTGTACCATCCTCTATCCCTAAGTTTCTAGTTAAACTTCCAGTTGCTATATTTCTTACAATAACCTCTATTAAAATAACATCACAAGCTTTATGAAGCATATTGTTATCATCTAACATATCTACAAAATGAGTTGGTATCCCTTTACTATTTAAAAGTTTAAATAGCTCTGTTGAAATTTTGTTGTTTAATGCACCTTTTCCAGCTTCACTAGATTTCATCTCACCATTAAATGCTGTTAGATCATCTTTGAACTCTGATATTAGAAGTGATTCATCTGCTGTTTTCCAGATCTTTTTTGCTTTACCTTCATATAGTAATTCTGTTTTTTCCATTTTATTCCCTTTTCTTAATTTTATTTAGACATCAACATCAATGATTTTAATATACCAACAGCGGTATTTAACTGATTATCTTCTAGTAGTTGATCATCTGTTATGATAGTTTTATTTGCATCTTCACTAGTTGTGTTTGTATCTATATTAGAAGCACCACCAACTTTTGTAAGCTCACCCTCTAGATGTTTTATCATATTTGATTCTTTTAATTTAAATTCAGATTCCTCTTGAACTAAAACTTTTCCTGCAAATACATCTATATCTGGCACAATACCTTTAGCCTGAATAGTTCTTCCACTTGGAAGATAGTATTTTGCTATTGTTAATTTT
>Ga0256828_1000674_pt1 | contig 22318 bp, 22 predicted proteins | sample CV88metaG_FD_185993 | JGI IMG/M metagenome (GOLD analysis project Ga0256828, IMG submission 185993) | Hydrothermal vent microbial communities from East Pacific Rise, Pacific Ocean - CV88 | ecosystem: Environmental > Aquatic > Marine > Hydrothermal vents | place: Pacific Ocean: East Pacific Rise...
ATGCCATATGTTCAAAAGGGATAAACTTATATCCACTCCATGACTGAATATTGGCAAGTAAAATACCAAGAATCGCAAAACCACGAATAACATCTAAAATCTCTAAACGGTTTTTTTTACTGACAGGTGCTATGGTTTGTGACATAGACTTCCTTTTTTGAGATTATTATAATATAAAAATACTAAAAGGTGTTCATTATAATTATGAAAATGATTGAAAGAGTTTTAAATGATATTTATAAATAGTATCTTTTTATGTTATGATAAGCATACTAGATTGAGGAGCTCTTTGTTATGAAAAAAAGTGGTGTTTTTGTTATTTTTACGTTGTTATTGGCACTTTTTGGTTGGGTTGGTTATACATTTTACAAAGCGTATCAGCCAAAGCCTGTTGTATTGCAAGGGGAGATAGATGCACAAAGTTATAATATCTCTTCAAAACTCCCTGGTCGTATCGCTAAAGTGTATGTGAAAAAGGGTGAACAGGTTGCTGTTGGTGATGTGATTTTTAGTATAAATTCACCTGAGGTAGAAGCAAAACTTGCTCAGGCTTTAGCTGCCAAAGATGCCGCGAATGCGAAAAAACAACAAGCAAATAATGGTGCACGAAAACAACAGATTCAAGCTGCAAAAGACCAATGGAAAAAAGCAAAAGCTGCTGCTGATTTGATGGAAAAAACATATAAAAGAGTTGAAAAACTTTATAATCAAGGTGTTGTTTCTGAGCAGAAAAAAGATGAGGTCTATACAAAATACCAAGCTGCTCTTTATACGCAAAATGCAGCAAAAGAGCTTTATGATATGACAAGAGAGGGAGCTAGAAAAGAAGTAAAAAAAGCAGCAGACGCACAGGAGAGAGTTTATGCTGCAAAAGTGGATGAGGTGGATGCTTATGTAAAAGAGACAAAAGCATACGCATACCATAAAGGGGAAGTAACTTCTGTACTTATTCATGAAGGGGAGCTAACTCCAAGTGGTTTTCCAGTTGTAAGCATTGTAGATATGGATGATGCTTGGGCTCGATTTGCTGTTAGAGAAGATTATCTACACTATTTTCCAAAAGATGCAAAAATAGATGTGAAAATCCCAGCTTTAGGGGAAAAAACATATACTTTTAAAGTACGTTATATCTCAGTTATGGGAGATTTTGCGACATGGAAAGCTACAGAGAGTGGCAAAGGGTTTGATATGAAAAGTTTTGAGGTGGAACTTGCACCTCTTGAAAAAATTCCTAACTTACGTGTTGGTATGAGTGTGTTAGTGGAGCTGTAATGTTTCAAGCTTTTAGTGATGCTTTTTACAAAGAGCTTCAAGAGATATCGAACTCGTACTATAAAGTTTTTTTACTAACACTGTTTCCTCTCATATGTTTTGGACTTGTAGTTGCTATTTTTTACAAGGGTGTGGCACATGATATGCCTGTTGTATATGTAGATAATGATAAAAGTGATATCTCAAGAAGATTGCTTTTTCATCTCAATGCTTCCCCTACTATTGCATTAAAAAATGAGTTTGCATCTCCTAAAGAAGCCTCCTCTTCTCTCTCATCTTCAAAAGCATATGCTATTGTAGTGATTCCAGAACATTTTAAAAGAGATATACTTTTAAAAAAACAGCCTAAAGTAACGGTGATGTTAAATACGCAGTATATTTTAGTGGGAAAAATTATAAAAGCAGCCCTTTTAGAAACAGTGGGTACAAGTAGTGCGCAGATAGATTTTGTACAGTCACTTGCACAAACACCATCAACTCAAGAGGCGATGGAAAGACTTACCCCTATTCAACTTTACAATGTTGCTTTTTTTAATACATACAAAAACTACTTTTACTTTTTAGTCACAGCACTTTTACCCTCTATATGGCAGATTTTTATTGTAATAGCAACTATTGTTAGTTTTGGTTCTCTTTTTAAAGAAAAACGGGAAAGAGAGTTCTTTCATGGTCGTTTTATTGAGATGCAGATTTTAGGCAAAATGTTTCCCTATACTTTAGCATATATGGCTTGGGGCATTGCTTACATGTACTTTATATACGCTACACTTGGATGGAGCTTTCATGGTTCATGGAGTGTGATGTTTTTTGGAATGTTTGTATGTGTTATAGCCTATCAAGCAATGGCACTGTTTTTCTTTGCAACAGGGTTTGATTATGCTCGTTCATTAAGTTTGGGTGCTGTGTATACTGCTCCTGCTTTTGCTTTTTTAGGGGTTACCTTTCCTATATATAACATGAATACGTTTGCTTTGTTTTGGAGAGATTTACTTCCTGTTGCAGATTTGATGGAGTTACAGATTTCTCAGGCAAACTATGGTGCTGATGTTATGTTGGAAATTGATAAAATCAGCAGTATGGGGTTGTTTTGGTTGATGTTTATTCCTGTATTTATAAGATTTAGACAAAGGTTACATGTATGAGTTTTTTTGCTGTTTTTTTTGAAGAGTCAAAACTTCTTTTTCGTGATATTGCCATTGTCTTGACTATTTTTGGAGGAGTGCTTTTGTACTCTTTTTTATATCCTCAGCCTTATGTGAATGAGAGTGTCAGTGAGCTTCCTATTACTGTGGTAGATAATGATCATTCAGCAAAATCAAGAGATATTATTTTTAAACTCGATGCAACGCCTCAAGTAGATGTTATACGCCATGATATGAGTTATAAAGATGCTTTAGATGCCTTGTGTGCTAACAAAGTAAAAGCTGTTATGGTGATACCACATAATTTACAAAGAGACTTAGCTCTTGGTAAAGCACCTACGATAGCACTTGGAGTTGATAACAGTTACTTTCTTATCTATGGAGGTGTGCTAGAGGGAGCTTTAAAAACTGTAATGACAGAAGCGGCTTCCATAAAAGTAGCAAATCTCCTTAAAGGGGGTACTCCTCTTGTGGGTGCTAAAACGGCTTTTAGTTCTTATGCCCTTCATGAGATGCCACTTTTTAACCCTTATAATGCTTATACGCAGTATGTTATACCTGCTGTTTTTATTTTAATTTTACAACAAACGATGCTGATTGGTATGGGTATTTTAGGTGGTGGCATCAATGAACGAATCCGAAAAAAAGAGGATGGTTACTATTGTCACAGTAGTGTATGGAAGATGGTTTTGAGTCGTTATATACTTTTTGGTGTGATATTTTTTACTCATATGCTTTATTATTTTGGTTTCTCTTTTGAATTTTTTGGTGTGAGTCATCTTGCTGATATTGGGGAATTACTTGCTTTTGGGATTTTATTTTTAATGGCGTCTTTATCTTTAGGACTTTTTCTTGGAACTATTTTTACCTCTCGTGAGTTAGCAACTCCTGCTATTTTGTTTTCATCACTTCCTTTGGTCTTTAGTGTAGGGTTTGTGTGGCCTATAGAAGCTATTCCTGTATTTGTACAGCAACTCTCTATGCTTTTTCCTTCTACACCTGCTATGGAAGGGTTTTTAAAGCTCAATCAGATGGGAGCCGATTTTTCAATGCTTGAGAAAAATAGTGTTATTTTACTACTTCAAACAGTAATTTATACATTTTTAGGGTATTATATTATGAAAAAAAGACAGAAGGATTGTTATGGCAAAGTTTGAAAATGTAACCGTAGTTAAAGAAGCAAATATTTATTATGATGGAAAAGTGACAAGTAGAACAGTAGAATTTGCAGATGGAAGCATTAAATCTTTGGGTATTATGATGCCAGGTGAGTATACTTTTAATACAGCAGATAAAGAGATAATGGAGATGATGAGTGGTGAATTAGAGATTCGTTTACCAAATGAGGAATGGAAAACACTTCAAACTCCAGAAACATTTGAGGTGCCTGCAAATAGCTCTTTTGATTTAAAGATTAAGACAGTGACTGACTACTGTTGCTCATATATCAAGTAAGATGAAAACAAATAATAACTTTCACATTCTTATAGTAGATGATGAAAAGTTAAATATTGAACTTGCTGCAGCATATCTCAAAGAGGAGGGTTATAAACTCTCCTTTGCATTAAATGCACTTTCAGCTTTTGAACTTCTTTCAAATAAGAAAATAGACCTTATTCTTTTAGATATAAATATGCCTAAAATGGATGGTTTTGAGATGTGCCAACTACTGAAGAAAGAACCTCAAACAAAAAATATCCCTGTGATTTTTTTAACTGCTCAAACTGATATAGAATATATTTCTAAGGCTTTTGAAGTTGGGGGTGTGGATTATCTTACAAAACCTTTTAAAGGTGCTGAGTTAAAAGCAAGAGTAAAAACACAGTTAGAGTGTTTGTCATATATGGAAGAGATAAAACATAAACAGGCAAAGCTTGCACAGTTAACTGTAACAGATAACCTAACAAAACTTAAAAATAATCTTTATTTTGATTCTCAGATAAAAACTTTACAAGATAAAGGGGATGCTTTTTGGATTGTTTATATAAAAATAGATAAGTTCGATAAGCTTAATGAGCTGTATGGTTTTTATGGTGCAAATAAGATTTTACGACATTTTGGAAAGATTTTAGAAAAAAATAGCTTTTCTAACAGTGTTGTTGCAAGGCTCTATGGAGCTTCTTTTGGCATACTCGTGAAAAACTATGATAAAGAGCTTATTGCAAAGTTATATAACACATTGCAACAGAGTATTTCAAGAGATAAAGACATAGGGGAGAGAGTACGTTTTTCAACTATCTGCTATCAGATAGAAGATAACACTATCAGCATCCCCTCTATTTATAAAAACATTTATACAAAGACAAATCTTTTACATGCAAGTACTAACGCAAAGGTACTGTTTATATAAACTGAGATACCATTTGTGAAAGACTTGCTTCATCTAAAGCACCACTTACACGGTGTACTTCTTGACCATTTTTAAAGACCATAAGTGTAGGTATGCTTCTAATTCCGAAACGAGCACTTAATTGAGGTGCATTTTCTGTATTAACTTTTACATAAAGTGCTTTAAGTGGAAAACGTGTTGCACTTTGTGCAAAATTTGGTGCCATCATTTGACATGGACCACACCATGGTGCCCAAAAGTCTACAATGACAGGAATATCACTATTTACAATTACTTCATCAAAGTTACTATCATCTAACTCTAGTGGTTTTGTGTCTAAAAGGGAGTTTTTACATTTCCCACAGTTTGCTTTTTTATAACTTTCTTTTTGTGGAACATTATTAACACTTAAACAGTGTGGACATACTACTCTCATAATTGTTCTCCTTTTTAGACGTAATTGTATAACAAAAGGGTGTTTGTTATTGCTACTTTAGTATCATTTCTTAAATGATTTGATAGGTTCAGCTATACCAAATTCTGGATGGTCTTTAGGATCAAGTACAATTTGAGTAAGTGTATTGTTATCATGGTTAATGATAAGAGGAGCTAAAAAGTTAATAATAGAATCTTCTAATGGCTTTTGAATAACAAGGATGTTATAAACACTTACTTTTGATTCTGGTGTAATTTCAAGGAGTGTCTGTGTTTCTGCTGGAACATCAAAAGAGTATTCACGTAACATGTAAGGATTTACTAGTGTAAATGAAATATGTTCATTCTCTTCATCTTTTAAAGTTTGAAATAGGTCATCTATCTTGTGAATACTTACTTTTTTAGTGTTTTCAAAACCTAAAATTTCCCCTCTAACTGTATAACTCATGGTGTATCCTTTAAAATGTTTTATCTTCGTATTTTATATTTTCTGCAATAATATAAAAAACTGCATCTTCAAGTGATGTAATATGTGAATAGTGACCAATAGCAAAGCCAATTCTTGATGAATCACTTATTATGCTGATGCCATCACTCATATCAACCAACTGAAGTTGTGTGTTTTCAAGAAGTCTAGCATTTTCTATACCAAAAAAAGTGAATACTACATGTACCCAATCAAAATCTCGTGCTTTGTCTTGTGTTGCTAGAGTAAGTTGTAGTTCAGATGGGGAAAGAATGGAGAGTTGTACGATTTCACCATCTTGAAAATGGCAAAATCTTTCTAAAAATGTAGGAATATCTTTATGAAGCAGAGGTTTCATTTTATTGACACCCTACACACTCCATAGATCTGTCTTCAACATCATTAGCCATCTCAGGTGATTGACTTCTTAGGTAGTATGTTGATTTAAGACCGAGTTTCCATGCTAACATATAGATTTCATTGAGATAACGACCACTTGCTTTATCAAGAGTGATAAAAATGTTAAGTGATTGTCCTTGATCTATCCATTTTTGACGAATAGCAGCGGCTTTAATAAGAACTGTTTGGTTTAAATCATACGCAGGTGTATAGTAGCTCCAAGTATCAGGAGAGAGTTTAGGAACAACAACAGGAATAAGTCCTGAGAGATTCTCTTCAAACCATTTACGTTTAAATACAGGTTCAATAGCTTGTGTAGTACCTGTAAGAATAGAGATAGAACTTGTTGGTGCTATGGCCATAAGGTAACCATTTCTCATCCCTTGTTCTTTTACTTTTGTACGAAGTGCATCCCATTCATATGCAGAAGCAAAAAGGCCACCTCTATCGACGAGGTTTATAACATCTGCATTAGCATGATCATGAGGGAAAATACCTTTACTCCACTGGCTTCCTTCAAATTCAGGGTAATTTCCTTTTTCAACAGCTAAATCAGAAGATGCTGAAATAGCATTGTAACAGATAGCTTCCATCACTTCATCTATTTTGTCAAAATGTTCTTGTGAACCCCATTTGATACCTGATTCAGCTAACATCTGTGCTTCACCCATAACACCAAGACCGATAGAACGACTTCTCATATTAGTACGTTTTACTTTTTCTACAGGGTAAAAGTTTAAATCTATAACGTTATCTAAACAGCGAATAGCAGTTGGTACTATTCTGTCAATATCTTCTTTTGTATTGATGCGAGAAAGATTAACTGAAGCAAGGTTACATACAGCAGTAGAACCATCTATTTTTTCTTTTTCTACAACGAAGATAGGCATACCACCAAGAGAGTCAAGTGCAGTAACTTTTTTTGCTGGTTTTGTGATGCCACTGTCAACTGTAACCATCTCTTCTTCTTCATAACTAACACTTTCACCATTTTCAAAAATAAATTTGATTTTATAATGATTTGGTTGTGTATTTTGAAAAATTTCAGTACAAAGGTTAGAGCTTCTAATAACACCTGTATGACTGTTAGGGTTAGCACGGTTAGCATTGTCTTTAAAACAAAGGAATGGACTTCCTGTTTCAAAATAAGACGTAAGGATTTTTTTCCATAAATCTTTTGCTTTGAGTTTCTCTTTGATGATACTTTCATCATTTTCAAGCTCTATATAACGTTTTGTAAATGCTTCACCATGAAGGTTTGTAAGTTCTCGAACATCATAAGGATCAAAAAGAGTCCAGATAGCATCCTCTTGTACTCTTTGCATAAAGAGGTCATTAAGCCAAAGTGCAGGAAAAAGGTCATGTGCACGACGACGCTCTTCACCAGAGTTTTTCTTGAGGTCTAAAAAGTCGTTGATATCTATATGCCATGGTTCTAGATACACAGCAATAGCACCTTTACGTGTGCCAAGTTGGTCAACTGCTATGGCGATATCATTTGTGATTTTAAGAAAAGGAATTGTTCCTCCAGCAGCATGTTTATGCCCATCTATAAAACTTCCCATAGAACGAACTTGTGTCCAGTCCCAACCAATACCACCACCAAATTTAGAGAGCATTGCCATCTCTTGGTAAGAATCAAAAATACCTTCAATGTTATCAGGTGTAGAACCGATGTAACAAGAAGAAAGCTGATGTCTTGGTGTTCTTGCATTTGAGAGTGTAGGCGTTGCCAACATCACTTCAAATTTAGAGATCATATGGTAGAACTTAATAGCCCATTCTTGACGATTTTCTTCACGTTGTGCTAAGAACATAGCTATGGCCATAAACATATGTTGTGGAAGTTCTATAGGGTTTCCTGTAGAGTCTTTGATAAGATATCTATCATAAAGTGTTTTAATTCCAAGATAGTTAAACTGTAAGTCTCTTTGTGGATCTATCTCTTTTTCAAGAGCATCTAAATCGTACATATCTCTTAATCCTAAAAGAATACGTCCCTCTTTTTCCCCTCTTTGGAAATACTTTTCTAAAGAGCAATAGCCTGTAAAACCATTTACTTGGTGATATAAGTTAAAAAGAAAAAGGCGTGAAGCAACAAAAGTCCAGTTTGGTGCATCGATATCAATTTTATCTACAGCAGTTTTAATGAGTGTTTCTTGAATCTCTTTAGAGGTAATACCATCACGAAAGTGGATGTGTGCATCAACTTCAAGTTCACTTTGACTGACATTTTCTAAGCCATCTACAGCAGCAGAAGTGTATTTTTGAATTTTGGTGATGTCTAATGGTTCTGTACGACCATTTCGTTTTATGACTGTAATCATTCTAGCAGTTCCTAAAGTATTGAAGTTTTGAAATTACAAAGATAATTTTTCATATGAAGATAGAAAGATATAAGATTTCTTGCAAAATTCTTGCTATCAGTTGTCTTAAAAGGGATAGAAGAGTTTTGTAAAAAGTCTCTTATAATCATACGAAAAAATACTGTAAATAAGTGGGGGAATTTTATCGAAAATATACTGCTTAAACACTTAAAAAATAAAGCTTTTTTTAGATTTATTTTTCTTTAAAAATGACTTTAAAAATGACTTTAAAACTGAGTGTTTTAAAGTCACTGAGAACTCACTATTTGAAGACTCTTTTAAAGATAGCATCTACATTTTTTGTATAGTAGTCGTAGTTGAAACATTCACGAATTTGTTCTTCACTGAGTTTGCTTCTTAACTCTTCATCTGCTAAAAGATGGTTAAGATACAGTGATTCTCCTTTTTCGTTTGTTGTTGGACGACCTTGTTGAATCTCTTCCCAAACTTTCATAGCATTTCTTTGAACAATTTTATAAGCATCTTCACGAGAAACACCTTGGAGTGGTAATTCTAAAAGTACACGTTGAGAGAAAACCAATCCACCAGTTAGGTTTAGGTTTTTCATCATATTTTCAGGGTAGACTGTAAGGTTTGCAATAACATTGTTCATACGGTGAAGCATAAAGTCTGTTGTTACAAATGCATCAGGAAGCCAAAATCTTTCAGTTGAAGAGTGGCTGATATCTCTTTCATGCCAAAGAGCAACATTTTCCATAGCTGGTGTTGCGTATGCACGGATGATTCTTGCAAGACCTGTAATGTTTTCAGTAAGAATTGGGTTTCTTTTGTGTGGCATTGCAGAAGAACCTTTTTGCCCTTTTGCAAAATACTCTTCACATTCATATACTTCTGTTCTTTGCCAGTGTCTTACTTGTACAGCAAATTTTTCTATAGAAGAAGCAAGAAGTGCTAGTGCACTTGCAAGACGAGCATATCTGTCTCTTTGAATAACTTGATTAGAAACAGGAGCAGGTTTAAGACCTAACTCTTCACATGTATACTCTTCAAGTTCAAGAGGAGCGTGAGCAAAGTTACCCATAGCACCACTTACTTGACCAACAGAGATAACATCCATAGTTTGTTCTAGGTTTTCTAAGTGACGTGCCATCTCATCATACCAAACAGCTAACACTAAACCAAATGTTATAGGTTCACCGTGAATACCATGACTTCTTCCAACCATAAGAGTCATTTTATGTTCCATTGCTCTTTTTTTGATAGATTCCATTAACATTTTCACATCTTCAATGATTAAAGAGAGTGAATCTTTCATTTGAAGTGCTACTGCAGTGTCAATAGTATCTGATGATGTCATACCATAGTGAAACCATCTACTCTCTTCACCAAGTGTTTCAGAAACTGAAGTTGTAAATGCGATTAAATCGTGGCGTGTTACTGCTTCGATTTCATCAATACGTTTGATGTCAAATCCTGCATTTTTAACAATTTTGTCAGCATCTTCTTGAGGAATTTTCCCAAGTTTTGCCCACGCTTTTACTACTGCTTTTTCTACATCTAACCAAGCTTGATATTTTGCTTGGTATGTCCATTTTGAAGCCATCTCTTCACGGGAGTATCTATCTACCATTTTCTGCCTTTATATTGTGCTAAAATTCGTTTATGTATTGTACAGCAATCTTCATAATATCTTAATTAAGGACAACCATTGCCATTTGTAAAAAAAGAATTTTTTGCTCCGAAAAAACAAAGAGCATTTTTATATCTTATAAAAGAACTGGGTTATACACAAAAAGAGGCACAACGTCTTATAGCAAAGGGAAGACTTCTTGTTGATGGCATACCTATAACAAAAGCTGGAACAGATATAGAGGGAAAGTTTGAGTTTATCTATTTTGAGCCAATGACAAAGGGGTTAGAACCAACATTTGTACATCCGGAGTTTGTTGTATTTGATAAACCGAGTGGAGTTTTAATACATCCACAAAACAGAAACACTCCCTACTCTCTCATAGATGAATTAAAATATCAGTTTGGTCGTGATGCTAACATTGCACATAGGATAGATCAAGAGACAAGTGGTTTGGTTCTTTGTGCAAGAAATAAAGAGAGTGAACGAGATATAAAAATGATGTTTCAAGAGCGTGATATGCAAAAAACATACTTAGCATTGGTACATGGTAAGTTTGAAAAAGCTATGGTTATCGAAGCTCCTCTTTTACGTGCCGAAGATGAAAGTGCCATTGTAAGAATGGTAGTTAAGGTAGATGAAAAAGGAAAAGCATCAAAAACATCATTTAAACCTTTAGAGTATTTTTCACAATATAATATGACACTTGTTGAATGTAAGCCACATACTGGAAGACAACATCAAATAAGAGTGCATCTGTTTCACGTGAAACATCCCATTGTTGGTGATCCTATTTACGGACAAAAAGAGGAAGATATTGTACGGTTTTTAGACAAAGAGTTAAGTATAGATGAACGTATGAAAAAAAGTGGGGCAAAACGTCTCCTTTTACATGCAAGTAAATTAGAATTTCATCTTTATGGTGAAGATTATACGATAGAGAGCCAAATGGACTTTAAAAATGAGATTTTTCATCACATTGAAAAAGACAATTGTGAATAACTTTGTCCAAAAAGGTGAAGAAGTGATTTTTTGATGTGAAAAACTCACTAGTTTACTGTGAATCCCTATTTTAGGATAGAAAGAAGATGAGTAAAAAAGAAATTTTTAAGAAAAAATAGATTTTTAGATTTTATTTCAGGAAAATTTTTTAAAAACGAGGCAAAACTATTCACATCTTATAACACTATGTGAATAAAGTAGATATTTCTATAATTTGGGTTTAAGATTGATGGGGTATTATTTCACTCATAGACGACCTCCCTGGTGTGTTGGTCGTCGCTTTTTTATACTGCGTTATATCTTTTAATGATTTTTTTCACACGACTTCTTAATTTTTTCAAAGCATCTGTACTTGTTTTACCATCTGAACTTAAATTTTCAAAATCATCACCAAGTTGTGCTTTTGCTATCCAACCAATTTTATCGTGGTACTTTACACCTACAAAACGAACATCACCAAAGTGACCTTTACAAAGTTTGTAAACCTCTTTGATTCTTTGTGCATCTGTTTTTTCAGATTTAACTTTTTGTTCTAGAGATTTTTCCACTTTTTGTTCTTTAGTTTTTACTTTTTCTTCTGCCATGATATGCTCCTTTTTTAGAGTTTATTATACTCAAAAAAAGGTTGCAAAGTGGTTACAAAGATGAAGACTTAATCTTTAGAAGTGGCAGCATAAATAAAGCCACCAACACCAGCACCAAATACAACAACAAGTAAAATCACTTCAAATATATCTACACCACTCATGTAAGATTCCTTTTTAAATAATGGAGAATTATACTCCTTGATTTGTTAGCTAAGTATTTGCTATTTTTTTTTCTTATAACTTATAACTCACTTCGTGTTTTCTCTTTAAGTTGGCCACATGCAGCTGAGATATCCATCCCTTTAGAATCACGAATAGTTGCTAACAAACCATGTTTGACAAGGTAATCTTGAAAAGCAAACATATCTTCATAACTAGGTCTTTCATATGGTGTTCCTGGATAAGGATTAAAATAGATAAGATTGACTTTTGCTTTAACTCCTGTAAGAAGTTTTACAAGTTTTTTAGCGCTTGCTATATCATCATTTTTATTTTTAATAACAAGATATTCAAACATAACACGTTTGCGTGTGTCTATAGGAAAGCGTTTGACAGCTTCTATGATGGAGTTGATGTTATGTGCTTTATTCATAGGTATAAGCTCTGTACGAAGCTCATCATCAACAGCATGAAGTGAGATAGCTATATGAACACCAAGGTCGAGTTGACCAAGTTGGTCTATTTTGTTACTCAAACCACTTGTACTCACTGTTTGTCTTTTACCACTGATACAAAGCCCCTCATCTTCTTGAAAGATTTTTATAGCTTGTGTGAGGTTATCAAGGTTATCAAGAGGTTCACCCATACCCATATATACAATGTTAATTTTTCTGTTATGTTTGTGGTTATTATCTCGTTTGAGGTTCACAACCTGTGCGACAATTTCTCCTGCTGTCAGGTCTCTTGTAAAGCCACCTTTAGCTGTCAAACAAAAGCTACACCCTACTTTACATCCCACTTGTGTAGAGACACAAATACTGTATTTTGCTTCATGTATAAGCTCACCATTATCATCTCGTTGTTCCTCTTTCATTTTGAGCCAAACAGCTTCTACTGTTTTTCCATCTTGAAGTTCAAAAAGATATTTGATAGTGCCATCAGTTGATTCCTCTTTTCTTACAATTTTGAGAGGGTCTACACAATATTTTTGTGCTAACTCCTCTTTCATTGTTTTAGGAATGTTTTTCATTGCATCAAAATCTTGTGCATAGTTATGATATAACCAACCATAAATTTGTTTAGCACGAAATGATGGTTTTACTTCTTGTGTGAGTTCTTTGAGAGTAAAATCGAAGAGAGAGGGTTTTGGTGTTTGCATTTAATATATTTCCTTACATGTAAGTTGTTGTATGCGATTTTTAACATGTTGTTCTAAGAGCTCTTTTGCTTTTGTGTGATTATGTAAAAAATCTTGATGTGCATTTTCATTGGTATAGTTTGTTATACAAAAAACACCACCAGCTGGAATGTTAAACTCTTTAGCAATTTGTAAAACAGAAAAAAATTCCATATTTTCTATTTCTACTCCAAATTGTAAAAATTTTTGTGTGAGTTTTTCGTTTGTAGAGATATAGTTTGAGGAGTTTACTATAACATCTTTAGTGTTTGTTGTGTTTGTACTAATGACATTTTCAAGAGGTGTGTAAGCATCTTTATTTAAAAATGCAAGCTCAATGTTAGCTGCTGTTTTACTCTCTATAATGTCAAAAATCTTTGCTTTGCCATAACTTCCAGCAGTACCAACAAAGAGTAAAAATTCTGGTTTGTCAAACAAACACAATCGAGTAAGGTTCATAGCAGTTTCAATTAGCCCTACCCCCATAGGAGTAGCAAAAGAAAACTGTTCATTGTTTCCAGCACAAATAATCATACTTAGAGTCTTACAGGAATATTGTTGTTATGAAGATAGTGTTTTAAATCCATAATATCTATCTCTTTATAATGAAAAATAGATGCTGCAAGTGCTGCATCAGCACCACAATCAAAAGCTTCTTTAATGTGTTGCATAGTTCCAGCACCACCACTTGCAATAACAGGAACATTGACAGCTTCAGAGATTTGTTGTGTAATGTTAAGCTCAAATCCTGCTTTTGTACCATCTGCATCCATAGAGGTTAAAAGTATCTCTCCACTTCCACGCTCTACTACCTCTTTTGCCCATTCAACAGCATCTATACCAGTATCGACACGTCCACCATTGAGGTATACATTATAGCTATCACCTGTTTTTTTAACATCAATGGCAGTAACGATGCATTGAGAACCAAAGCGTTTTGCACCTTCATCTATAAGTTTTGGACGTTTGATAGCTGCTGAGTTGACACTTACTTTATCGCAACCAACATTAAGAAGTTTATATATGTCTTCAAGTTTTCGTATACCTCCACCAACAGTCAGAGGTATAAAAATCTCTCTTGCAACTTCTGCTACTATATCAACAATAGTATCACGGTTATCAGATGAGGCAGTAATGTCTAAAAAAGTGATTTCATCTGCACCCTCTTCGTTATATCGTTTAGCTACTTCTACAGGGTCACCTGCATCTTTAAGTCCTACAAAGTTTACACCTTTTACGACACGTCCATCTTTGACATCTAAACATGGAATAATTCTTTTTGCAAAATAGTTTTTCATTTTTTTCTCTGTTTTTAATATAGTGTAATTATACACTTTTTTTCTAATCTTAACTTATGTTTCACGTGAAACAAAAGTTAACTAAAGAACTTAACACCTATTTAATAAACATACTACTATAATTTTTTCTAATAGAACAAAAAAGGGTTTAGAGATGAAAAAAGAGGATGTGATAGTTCATTTAAGGCAAGCAAAGGCAGCGCATATAAAATGGGTACAAAAAGCCAAACTTTTAATTAATGGTGTTGATGTAGATGAAAATGCAATACCTGTAGATTCAACTGAATGTAGTTTTGGGAAATGGTTTTATACAGATGGTCAAATGTTGAATGCTCTTTCAAATAATCCTTTAGAGTGTATGCAACATATTGAGACACTTCATTTCGAACTGCATGATATCTATCTGAAAATTTTTAGAATCTATTTTTCAGAAGAGAAAAAAGGAGGTTTTTTTGCAAAGCTTTTTGGGCTTAAAAGGAAACAGCCAGAAAGGTCACAGCAGCAACTTGCACAGGACTATTATGCTCAAATGGAAGAGATTTCACAGAATCTTTTAGATGAAATTAATAGGCTAGAGAGAAGGCTTGTTGCGGTTTCTGATGAAAAGATAGAACTTTTAGTTTAAGTATAGTTTTTCAAGCAGATATTTTTAAATCTGCTTGTATGTTACCTCTTTCTAAGCAAACTTAGTATAAACTCTTTGCCATGAATGAATACAATGCTGTAGCAAAGAAAAAATTTGGACAAAACTTTTTAAAGGATGAGTCCGTTTTAACAAAAATCATCGAAGCGATGCCCAACAACACTCATAAAGTAGTAGAGATTGGACCTGGCTTAGGTGATTTAACTAAATTTTTAGTTGATGTCAAAAGTGTCGAAGCTTTTGAGGTAGATACCGATTTATGTAAAGTATTACAAAGTAGATTTAAAAAAGAGATTGACACCAAGCGACTCCAGTTACACTGTGGAGATGTTTTAGAAGCTTGGAAGAGTACTTTAATAGATGAGCCGTATGACTTGGTGGCGAATTTGCCATACTATATAGCTACGAACATTATACTTAAAGCGCTCGCAGATCCAATGTGTAAAAATATACTTGTAATGGTTCAGCTTGAAGTTGCGGAGAAATTTTGTGCAACTGAAGGTGAGAAGGTGTTTGGTTCTTTGGGTATTATAACTCAGAGTGTAGGTGATGCACACATTGTGACGCAAGTACCACCAACAGCTTTTGATCCTCAGCCCAAAGTAGATTCTGCAGTTTTTCTCATACAAAAGAGTAGAGACAGAAGCGATAAAGATTTTGAGGATATGTTGCGAGTTGCATTTACACAACCTCGAAAAACTTTAATGAAAAATCTCTCTTCTAAGTATGAGAAAGCAAAGCTTCAAGAGGCATTTGAGAAACTCAATCTTACATTAACGATTCGCCCTCATCAAGTTAGCACGAAGGACTATCACCAACTCTATACTATGATATAAAAAAGGAGTTTGGATGGCAGAAGAGAAACAAGAGGTACAACAAACAAAACCTCAAACAGACCGTAAACCAAATAATCGAAGAAACAATAACAGAAGACCTAACAATAACACACAAAATAAGCAAAATGGTGAAAAAAGTACTCAAAATACAAAGCCTAACGCTAACAAAAACAGAAATAAAAACAGATATAAAAGACAACCTGCACCAACTGATGAAAATTTAAAATCTTTTGTAACAAAAAACCAAGAGATACATAAACAAAGATTGAATCCTCATTATAAACTTGATTTGAATGCAAAAGCAAAAATCCGTATCACACCACTTGGTGGACTTGGTGAAATTGGTGGAAATATTGCTGTTTTTGAAACAGAAAATGAAGCTATTTTAGTTGATGTTGGGATGAGCTTTCCTGATGAAGAGATGCATGGTGTTGATATTTTAATTCCAGATTTTTCTTATCTGAGAGAGATTCGTAAAAAAATAGTTGGTATTATCATTACTCACGCACACGAAGACCACATTGGGGCTATGCCGTATCTGTTTAAAGAGATGCAATTTCCTGTATATGGAACACCATTACCACTTGCTATGATTGCAAGTAAATTTGATGAGCATCATCTTAAAGAGTTTAAAAAGCACTTTAACCCTGTTGAAAAAAGAAAAGTGTATAAAATAGGAAATGATTTTGAGATAGAGTGGATGCATATGACACACTCTATTTTAGATTCTTCTTCTATTGCTATAACAACAGCAGCTGGAACAGTTATTCATACGGGTGACTTTAAAATAGACCATACACCTGTTGATGGGTATCCTGCTGATTTACATCGTTTGGCACATTATGGAGAAAAAGGTGTTTTATGTTTGTTAAGTGATTCAACGAACTCACATAATCCAAACCCTACTCCATCAGAACTAAGTGTTGCACCAGCACTTGATCGTGTTTTTTACAAAGCTGAAGGGCGTGTAATACTCTCTACATTTAGCTCAAACATTCACCGTGTTTATCAGGCGATTCAGTGTGGTATCAAATATGGTAGAAAAGTATGTGTTATTGGGCGTTCAATGGAGCGAAACATTGAAATAGCTATGCAATATGACTATATTCGTTTTCCAAAAAATATCTTTGTGGATGCTGATGAAGTAGCAAGCCTTAATGATAAAGAAGTACTTATCGTAACGACAGGTTCTCAAGGGGAAGCAAACTCAGCTCTCTTTAGAATGTCTATAGGGGAGCACAGACACATTAAAATCAAGCCAAATGATTTAATTGTACTCTCTTCTCGTGCTATTCCAGGGAATGAGGGAAGTATCTCTCAAATGTTAAACCATTTACAAAAATGTGGAGCAAAAGTAGCAAATGACAGAGATATTCATGTTTCTGGTCACGCGTCTATGGAAGAGCAAAAACTTATGCTTCGTTTAGTAAATCCTAAGTTCTTTTTACCTGTGCATGGTGAGTACAACCATGTTATGAAGCATAAAGAAACTGCTATAGCATGTGGTGTTCCTGAGAGAAATATTTTACTTATGACAGATGGTGAGCAGATAGAAGTTGCTCCGAAATATATGAGAAAAGTAAAAACTGTTAAAACTGGTAAAACATATATTGACAACCAAAACAATCATGAAATCGAAGATGATATTGTTCTTGACCGTCAAAAACTTGCTTCTGAAGGTATCGTGATGATAGTAGCTGAAGTAAGTGAGCAAAATGCACAAATGCTTTCTAAGCCAAAAGTAACTACGTTTGGTATTATTGCTGATAAACGAGATAAAGCGTTTGCAAAAGAGGTTGAGGGTATCATTGAAAACTTCCTTATCAATATGAAACCAGGGCTTATTGGAAATCCTAAAACACTAGAGGGTGATTTACGACAGGTTGTAAGAAAACATATCTACCGTAAAATGAAAAAATATCCTCTTATTGTGCCACATATTTTTATTCACTAAAGGGAAAGTTTTGTCACAAGATAAAAATACAGAATTTGAAAATGCAGTCAAAACAATGATGTTACATGTAGGAGAAGATCCAAGCCGTGAAGGGCTTTTAGATACTCCTGCTCGTGTAAGAAAATCGTTTGAATTTATTTATGGTGGCTATAAAGAAGATCCAGAAGCAATTTTGAAAAAAGCACTGTTTACTACAAGTAACGATGAGATGGTTCTTGTAAAAGATATAGAGTTTTATTCTACATGTGAACATCATCTTTTACCTATTATAGGGCGTGTGCATGTTGCTTATATCCCTGATGGTAAGGTGGTTGGACTTTCTAAGATTCCACGCGTTGTGAATGTTTTTGCTCGTCGTATGCAAATTCAAGAGCAGCTTACAGAACAGATAGCAGATGCTATTATGGATACTATTACTCCAAAAGGTGTGGCTGTTGTGATTCAGGCGCGCCATATGTGTATGGAGATGAGAGGGGTTGAAAAAATAAACTCAACAACAACATCTTCTGCACTTCGTGGACTTTTTAAAAAAGATGAAAAGACACGAAGTGAATTTTTTTCACTTATAAATTCCCCTTCGGGAAGTCGCTACTAGATAATGTCACTTTCCTCCTTAAAAGACAAACTTGCCTCAAAAAACTATTCAGTTGCTTTTGGGGAAGTTGTCAAAATCAATGCAACACTAATTACTGCTACAGGCTTACATGTAAGCATCTCCGATATGGTTAAAATTGTCTCTAATACAACAGCTCAAGAGACAGTTGGTATGGTTACAGAGATAGATGGCAATACTTTTTTTATTACCCCTTTTTCATTTGTAGAAGGGTTTCGTTCAGGTGATAAAGTTTATTTAGATTCTACGGGCTTAAACATTCCCATTGGTGAAGGGCTTTTAGGGCGTGTGGTAGATCCTTTTATGCGTCCTATTGATGGGAAAGGTCCTATTGGTGATACAAAGCTCTCTCCCATCATTAAAGCGCCTATTGCTGCAATGAAAAGAGGTATGATAGATGAAGTTTTTTCTGTAGGTGTAAAGAGTATTGATGGGCTTTTAACTTGTGGAAAAGGGCAAAAGCTTGGTATCTTTGCAGGAAGTGGTGTTGGTAAATCAACTTTAATGGGGATGATAGTTCGTGGTGCTGATGCTCCCATAAAAGTTGTTGGACTTATTGGGGAGAGGGGTCGTGAGGTTCCTGAATTTATTGAAAAAAACCTTGGTGGTGATTTGACAAATACAGTGATTATTGTTGCGACCTCTGATGACTCCCCTCTTATGCGTAAGTATGGTGCATTTGCTGCGATGAGTGTTGCTGAGCATTTTAAAGATAAAAATCAAGATGTACTTTTCATAATGGATTCTGTTACTCGTTTTGCAATGGCACAACGAGAGATAGGACTCGCTCTTGGTGAGCCACCAACATCAAAAGGCTATCCACCCTCCTCCTTGACACTGCTGCCACAGTTGATGGAGCGTGCTGGAAAAGAGGAAGGTAAAGGGAGTATTACAGCTTTTTTTACTGTTTTAATTGAGGGTGATGATATGAGTGACCCTATTGCCGATCAATCTCGTTCTATTTTAGATGGGCATATTGTACTCTCAAGGGAGATGACAGATTTTGGTATTTATCCTCCTATACATATTTTAAACTCTGCTTCACGGGTGATGAATGATATTATCTCTCAAGAGCATTTCAAAGCTGTTATCAAATTTCGTCGTCTTTATACGCTTTTAAAAGAGAATGAGACACTTATTCGAATTGGTGCTTATGTTCAAGGGAGTGATGCTGAACTTGATGAGGCTATTAATAAAAAAGAGTCTATGATGCAGTTTATTTCTCAAAGTGCTTCTCAAAAAGTGGTTTTTGAAGAGAGTGTTGCGGAGTTACTTCGTATTATGGATATTGCATAATAGGGGATTGTCTCCAATTATTTAGTAAATATCTTTGTGTTGTATGCTCTGAAAAGGCAAGTTTTTGATTGGAAAGTTTTTCATAGAGTTTACAGTGGTATTGTAACTGTGTGTCACTACCAAAAATATCAATATAAGAGTAAAGAAGTAATTCTGCTTTTTTAATGAGTCTTTGTTCTAAATAGTATTTTATTTTAGATAAAAAGGCAACTCTTAGAATATTTCCTAATGTTTGTGTTCGTGTTGTTATCCAAAGCAGTTCACCTAATGATTGTTTTACTTTTTGAATATTGCCATCAAGTGCAAAAATTTCCACCTCATGTAAAAGTTTTCCCCAATGTTTTTCTAGTTGTTTAGCAAGTTGAGTTTGTTCAAGGAGTGGATGTGTATCAAGAAGTTCATAACATTTTATAAAATCATCATTTTCATAAGCTTTTAAAAGTTTTTCTATTGTAATGGTAAGAGAAAAAAGAGTTTTAAGCTCATCTTGTAGATATGGAATATGTTGTAATTCTTGAATATTTTTTTTCATATTTTGAGTATCCATATCTTTGAGAGCTTTATAAATATTTTTATGTTTTGTTTCTATCTCCTCTTGAAGAGCTTGAAAACTTGCTGTTTCTTGTAAAATTTCGTAGTTTGTAAGTAGTTGAAATATAGTTTTATACTCTTTATTTTGTACAGCTTGTAAAAAAGTAAGAAAAGTTTTGTTTTCTCTAAGTAGTAAAGAACATATTTTTTGTTTTGTTGGTACAATTAAATAGGGAGATAAAATTTCTTTTGCTTTCTCAATTTCATTTATCAAAAGGTATTTTTGTGCTTTTAGAAATGTTTCTTTGAAAAAGTTTTCTGCTTTCATATAATGGGGTGTTTCTTGTAGATGTGGGTGTTTTTGAGCTAATGAAAGAACAAGAGGATATTTTTTTTCTTGAAACAGTATTTTGAGTTGCTTGTAATAGTGAAAATCTTTTTCAAGACTTAGAAGCTCTTTTGTATGTTTCTCAGAAATAAAAAAAAGATTTTTTAGTTTTTCTAGTTCCTGTAGCTCCCCTTTGAGTAGTCCATTAAGTGCTTTTTTATAAAGTTGAGTATATTTTTGTTCCAAGAGAGTATAAGATGGTGTATGAGCTAATAAAGGGTTTTCTTCAAGCAGTGCATATGCATATGGAAGTTTATTATTTTGAATGTAATATGTAAATTTTTCACTGTTATCAAGTTCATAATTGAGTAGTATAGTTTTTTCAAGAGTAATAAAAAGCGCATTGTTTATAAGTAAAAGATGTGAAATATTTTCGTTACATGTAATATAATGGTGCTTGCTTATTGTGAACTCTTTTAACTCTACAAGTGTTAAGAAATTGGCATCTTTAGACCCTACAATACAAAAATGATGGTTATGCATTAGTTGAATAAAATCTATACGTGTAAAAGATGTGTCTAGCTTCTGTTGTAGTTGTGTATCTATGTGATAGAGAAAGAGCTCCCCTTTATCATTCCCATAAAGAAGTTTGTTTTTTTCTAAAAAGACTATGTTACGTATTTGTATAGCATTCGTTGTAACAATGATACGTTTATCAATATTTGTAGGTTGTGTGATAATAATATCTCCACCATAACCACTTGAAGCACAGATATGATTGTATGAACTCAGTGTACTAATATAATTTTTTTTACCTAAAAGTATTCTTTTTTTGTGTGTGGGAAAAGAGCAAAGTCTCCCTAATGATAAAGAGGAGTTTTGCGTGTAAAGCTCTACCCTTCCTTGCGCTGTTCCAACAACAATATAATTACTTTTTTGAAGAAGGTGTAAGTGTGTGGCTACAGTTTCATAAAGAGGAATTATTTGCAAAATATTTTGAGTAAAAAGTTCAAAAATATAGATTACATTACCATTTGCAAGGAGGAGATGCTGTTGATGTACATCATAGGCTATAGCTGTTGTTTTATCACCTAAAAGTTCATTTTCAAATGTTTTTTCAATCTTACATGTAAGGGTATTATAGAGTGAAATATATTTGTTTGTGTAAACAACTAAAAAATGCTTTTCATCAAAATAAAAGAGTTCTTTTACTTGCAGATGATGAAAAGAGCACTCTTGGTAACGCATAGTATTTACTCATATATTTTATGTACAAGAAGTTGTACTGATGTGCGTCCGTTAAATTCATTTTTAGCTATAGAGTAGCTACATGTAAGCTTTTTATCTTCAGGTATTTCAAAGACTCTTTTAAAGGCTATAAGCTCTATGGTCTTTTTTTGGTGTGGGTATTGACGAATCTCTATCTTTGAATGCGCTTTATCAGCTCCTAAGAGTTTGATACTTACTACTTCTGCATTTTCAAATAAAAACAGTGGTCTAAGGTTTGCTTCTCCATAAGGTTCAAACTGTTCTAAAAGTGATAAAAGTTCCATATCTATATCATCTGTATTTAAAATACCACTGAGTTGCTCTTTTGGTATAAAGTCTTCATCAGGGATATTTTTTGCACTTGCATTGAGTGCTTTACGAAATTTTTCTATGTTACATGTAAGCATTGAAAGTCCTGCTGCCATCTTATGCCCACCAAACTTTTCAAGGTAGCTTTCATTCGCTTTGATAAGTTCGTATATATTGACCTCTCCAATACTTCTTGCACTCCCTTTGGCATGCTCTTCGTTGATGCTTAGTACAATCGCTGGTTTTCCAAACTTATCTACAATGCGAGAAGCAACAATCCCTACAACACCCTCATGCCACCCCTCTCCTGCAACAA
>Ga0256828_1000675_pt1 | contig 22295 bp, 21 predicted proteins | sample CV88metaG_FD_185993 | JGI IMG/M metagenome (GOLD analysis project Ga0256828, IMG submission 185993) | Hydrothermal vent microbial communities from East Pacific Rise, Pacific Ocean - CV88 | ecosystem: Environmental > Aquatic > Marine > Hydrothermal vents | place: Pacific Ocean: East Pacific Rise...
TGGATTAATCTCTTTTGCCACCTTTGCAATACCACTTATTAAACCTCCTCCACCAACAGGCACTATTATTGCATCAAGCCCATCTATCTCTTCAAAAATCTCTAATGCAATTGTTGCTTGACCAGACATTACATCATCATCTGCAAATGGATGAACAAAAGTTGCACCATTTTTATCTGCATACTCTAAAGCATACTTGTAAGCTTCATCATAGTTACTACCCTTTAAAACAACCTTTGCACCATATGAAGCAACTCCTTGCACTTTATTAAGTGGTGTTGATTCTGGCATAAAGATAGTAGCTTTAATATTAAAGTATTGTGCGCTAAGTGCTACCCCTTGTGCATGGTTACCTGCACTAGCAGCAACAACTTCATCTACTTTTCCATTTTCTACTAAAGTAGCTATTTTATTAAATGCACCTCTAAGTTTAAATGAACCAGTTACTTGAAGATTATCTTTTTTTAAATATACATCATAATTGCTCAATTTACTAAGAAGTGGTGCATAAGCTATTGGTGTTTTATGCGCTACTTTACTTAACCTTTGTGCAGCTTTTTTGGCACTTTGAAGATTTAGCATCTATTATCCTTATATCTTTATGTTAAAATAGAGGACACCTCTAAAAATAGGTGATGCTCACAACATCTCTAGCTTTTGTCTAGGCTAGGCACTCTTTTGAAAGCCTAGCCGTAGCTAAGTTGAAAAAGAGTAACGACGCATAGGCGAAAGCTAGAGATGCCTAAAGGGTGAGCTTTGCAGACGCAATCTTGCACAAAATATTTACTTCACCTTAGCTTTAGCTAGGGCTTGAAAATATTTTGCACAATCTCACATCTGCAAAACTCATTGTAAGTATTACCTATTACTAGGGGTGTCCTTAAAGAAATTATATCAATAAAAGGATAAAGAATGCAATGTGAAATGCCAAGTGTTAACTCAAATAAAGAAGAAGTTAAAGAGTATTTAGAAAAATATAAAAATATAGCTATTGTAGGGGCTTCTCCAAACCCCCAAAAAGATAGTAATATGGTTACAAAATATATGATTGATGCTGGATATAATGTATTTCCAATATATCCAAAAGAAGATATTATATTAGGACAAAAAGTTTATAGAAGCTTAGCAGAAATTCCTCATAAAATTGATATTGTAGTAATATTTAGAAAACCAGCTGCTGTTAGTGCTATTGCAGATGCCGTAATTGCAAGAGGTGATGTTGATTTGATGTGGACTCAACTTGGAATTGTAAATAATGAAGCTGCTCAAAAAGTAAAAGATGCTGGAATTAATGTGGTTCAAAACTTATGTATTAAAATAGAACATAAAAACTTAATTGCAAAATAGATATTGGTAAGATAAACTCTTACCAATAAAGAACTATCTTTCTTCTACCCCAGTTTAATGCTCTTCTTTTATTAACACCCATATAGATATCTATTCTATTGCGCCATCTTTTATTCATTTTATCACGCACTACATAATACCCAGATAAGCCCATAATTTTAACTTTAACACCATTTGTTAAACCATACTTTTTAATTAAATCTGGCGATACTGCAATAATTTTCATACCTGGTTTAAGACGATTATTCCAAGCAGCTAAAAATGGTGTTTTATCTGTTTGTCTATGGTGTGAAGTATATGCAGTAGCTGTAACTCTAATCTTTCTTCTATATTTTAAAGCTGGAACTTTTCTGAATTTAATATTTCTTATAAAATCAAAATTGCGATTTTCTCTTTTAGCAAACTTAACTGGATTTAAGTATATTTTTTCTCCAACTACAATATGACTACTTCTACTCAATTTATTTATCTCTCTAAGCAAAGTGATAGACTTATTAGTCTTTTTAGCAATTGAAGATAAAGTATCACCTTTTTTAACTACATAAAAATCTTTATTAGCTAAGTTTAAACTTTGAGCTACTTTTTTAACTTTACTATTTTCTATAGATTTAGCAAATTTAGTAGTTATAGGCAATTTTAGTTTTTGACCTATTTTAATGGTATTATTCTTCTCTAAACCATTTAATTTAACTAAAACTCTCTTTTTTAGAGAAAACTTTTTAGCTATTTTAATTAAACTATCACCCTTTTTAACTGTATAAAATGTAAAGTTGTTATCTAAAAAATTTTTAGATTTTTTAGCAACTTTAAGAGTCTTATTAATATCTTTAGCAATTTTTAATTTTTTTATTGCACTTTTAGCTATAGATTTAATATTATTTTCAACTTTTGCTTCTTTTCTTGATAAAGTTGCATCTTTATTATCTGAAGCTTTAGTTATTTTGCTATTTTCGAGTGATTTTGTAGTTTTTGTAGTTTTAGATATAAGTTTATTCTCAAATTTTATACTCTTATGTTGAGTTTTTTGCTTATCTTTGGCAGTATAAACTACCTCAATGGGTTTGGGCTTAGATTTGGGTTTTTCTTTAACTTTTATAGCTACTATATTAGAGTTATTATCCTCTTTTGTAGCTAAAGAGCTATACGCACTTCTATCTATTAAAGATTGAAAACCATAATCTGCATGATAACTATCTCTGTATCTATCTAGCAAACTATCAAAATAGCTTTTTGAACGGTTGATTTTAATAATATTTTCAACTTTGTTAAAAGCTACTTGATTACTCTTTTCACTAAGATTTTTTACATTAACATTATGAAATTTAATGTTATATGGATTACAACTATTTTTATAATCCATTCCCTCTTGACATGAAACAAATCCATAACTTAATTCTGATATTAAGCAAAGTGAAGCAGCTGCAACACTTTGCTTAATCGAGTAAAGCTTCTTACTCATTTATCTCCTTTTTTATGTTAAAAAATTTAACATCTCTGGCATAATATCCATTTTTTCAATAATTTTCAAGTGTATTATATCTTTTTTAAAGAGATTATCGATTTTATCTGACAATTTGATATTTAATTTTTTTGAAATTGCCTTTAAAGCCTCTATATCTGAGTTTACATCAACTTTCGATGCTTTGGCAATAGTTAAACTAAATTTTGTCCACTCTGCAGTTGAATATGCTACAAAAGGTAACACTTTGTCATTTTTTTCTTCATATGCTTTAATTGCAGTTGCAGTATGTGGATCCATTAGGTAACCATTTTCCAAATATCTACCTATTATCTCTAAAGCTTCATCATCTGTGCAACTGTATGCTTCAAAGTCCTCTTTAAATTGCTTTAATTCATCTTCATTTAGCTCATAAAATCCATTTTGGCTTAATGAATTCATCAACTCTTTGGTTCTAGTAGCACCAAATTTATCATAAAGAACTCTCTCTACATTAGAACTTTTTAAAATATCCATTGCAGGAGAGTTTGTTTGAATTAACTCTCTATCTCTTAAATCATACTTTCCACTATTTATTAAATCTGTTAAGATATCATTTCTGTTTGATGATATTATAATTTTCTCTATTGGCACACCAGCTTGTTTTACATAGTATGCACCCAAGGCATTTCCAAAATTTCCACTTGGAACTATAACATTAATTTTATCTCCAAGCTCTATTTTACCTACTTTTAAAAGCTCTAAATAGCTGTAAATATGATAAATTGTTTGAAATATAATTCTTCCAAAATTTACAGAATTTGCAGCTGAGAGTTTAATATTTTTTTCATCTAAAGCTTTTTTAAATTCGCTAGATGCCAAAAGAGATTTCAAAGCATCTTGTGTATCATCAAAGTTTCCTTTTACGCCAAGCACTTTTAAATTTGGAGCATCTTCTGTAACCATTTGCAAACGCTGAACATCGCTTGTGCCACCATCTGGATATAAACAACAAACCTTTATATTATCTTTGTTTTTAAAAGTTTCAAGCGTTGCAGGACCAGTATCGCCACTAGTTGCTGCCATTATAAGATAGTTCTCTCCTCTACTCTTAGCTAATGAAGACAAAACAACACCAAAAGGTTGAAGTGCCATATCTTTAAATGCTCTAGTTGGTCCATGATAAAGCTCACTAATATATAAATCCTCTTTTACTTTAACCACTGGCACAGGATTATTTGCATCATCAAACTCATCATATCTAGCCAAAGCTTCATCTATTAAGCTATCTTCAATATCTATTTCAAAAGATTTTAATACATCTTTTGCCAACTCTTTATAACTTGAATTTTTATGTTTTTTTATAAACTCCAATCCAAAATTTGGCAAATACTCTGGCACATAAAGCCCACCAAAACTTGCCATAGGGCTAAGAATTGCCTCACTAAAACTTACACTACTCTTTTTTACACCGTCATTACCACGACTCTCAATAAAATTCATCTCTTTTCCTAAAAAATTTTTGCGCAATTATACCAAAATTATTATAATGTGATACAAGTGCCTATGCCACTATTTGTTAATATCTCTAAAAGTAAAGAGTGTTCCACTCTTCCATCTATTATATGAGCTTTTTTAACTCCACCCTTAAGTGCCTCTATACAAGCATCTACCTTTGGCACCATACCACCATTAATTGTTCCATCTTGCTTTAACTCCTGAGTCTTTGCAATTGTTAATGTATTTATTAACTTCTTATTTTTATCTAATACACCTGGAGTATCCGTTAAAAATAGGACTTTTCTAGCACTTAAAGCAACTGCAATTTGACTTGCTGCTAAATCTGCATTTATATTAAACCCAGGATGTCCCAAACTACCACCACTTGCTATTGGTGCAATTACTGGAATCATTCCATCATCTAAAATTTTATAAACAACATCTGGGTTAACATCTTCAATTACACCTGTATAACCAAACTTTTGGCTATCTTTTGGAACTGCTTTTATAAAGTCTGCATCTTTACCAGAAATTCCAATAGCCTTGCCACCTTGAGAATTTAGCATTGATACAATCTCTTTATTAACCTCTCCACAAAGCACCATTTCAGCTATTCTCATAACCTCTTTTGTAGTAACTCTTTGACCATCAATAAATTCTGTTGAAATACTCAAATCGCTCAAAAGAGATGTAATACTCTTACCTCCACCATGAACAACTACTGGCTTCATACCTACTATTCTAAGTAGTGCTATATCTTGCGCAAACTTTGCTTTTAAATCTTCGCTAGTTTGTGCTGAACCACCATACTTTATTACAATAATATCATCTCTAAATTTATTTATATAAGGTAATGCTTCTAAAAGTGTTTTAACTGTTTCTATTTTATTTTGCATAATATCTATCTATCTCCTTAAAAACTTTATCTTCAATATTTAACCTTAACTTCATTAATGTTATTGGCAAGTTAAACTCCTCTAATTTTACCATATCTTTTTGTGTAGTTAAGATAGTTTTTGCTCCAATTTCTTGCATTTTTTGGATAATTTGCTCTTTCTTAAAAAATGAGTGGTCTTTTAATATCAATTTAGCGACAACTCCTTTTGGTAAATATGGCTCTAACCTATTTGGATTTGCAATTGCTGTAACTAAAAGCATTTTATCACTTAAATTTTCAAACTCTACAACTCTTTTAAAATCTATCTCTTCTTTTAAAATTAAATCTGCCCTACTCCTACTAAAGTAAAACTCTCTAAGTGGACCAGAGGGCAAAACAAATCTATTTTTCAACTCTTTTGCTTCTAGTAAAATATCAAACTTTTTTATATTTACCTTGCTAAAAGCATCATCTAAAATTATTAAATCTGCACCATTTCCTTTTGCTAACTCAATTGCTTTGGCTCTATCTTTACTTACTATCACATCAGCATTAGTGCTATTTGCAACAAGCATAGCTTCATCACCACTTTGCTCTACATTTTGCAAAATTTTGCCCTCTTTTTTAACCCAAAGCAAACCTTTGCTTACTCTACCATAGCCTCTTGAAATGTAACAAACTTTTAACTCTTTAAAGTACTTGATTAACTCAATAGCAAATGGTGTTTTACCACTACCACCAACAGTAATATTTCCAATACTAATTATTTTTATACCATAATCTTTTGGCTTTGAAAAAAAGAGCTTAAAAAGCCCTACTAAAGCATATATTAAAGATAGAGGCAAAAGCATAATAGATATAATGTAGTGATACCACTTAGGATTATAATAAACTCTCTCAAAAAACTCTATCATCAACTAAAATTCTCAATTCACAACTTATAATTCATAATTCACAACTCATAATTCATCATTCATAACTATCAAATATGCTTAGCATCAACCTCTTTTATGGCTCTGCAAACATACATAGCATCATCTTTGCTCATCTTTCCATAACAAGGAATTGATAAAACCTTTTGATATGCCTCTAAAGCACTTGGATAACTAAATACTTTTAAATCATACTTTTTCTTATAATATGATGTAAAATTTAATGGAATATAGTGTAACCCAACCTCTATACCCATACTTTTTAACTCTCTTGCAAAGGCATCTCTATTTTTATCAATCTCTATTATAAAATAACTATATTTATGCTCTTTTGATTTAATTGGCAACTCTACATGTGATAAATTTTCTAACTCTTTAAAGTAGATATCAACAATCTCTTTTTTCTTTTTTAAAAGCTCTGCTCTTTTAACTAACAACTCATTTAGTAAATATGCATTTAAGCTATCAAGCCTAAAATCGCATCCAATATCTACTATATCATATAGATAACTAACATCTCTATTTACCTCAACTAACCCATGCTCTCTAACAAGTTTTGCTCTATCAAACTCTTTTTTACCTTTAAATGTAAGCATCGCACCTTTTAGGGTATTGTCAAGTTTATAATTTAATGAAAATAGTGCTATATCACCTTTAACTTCTACACTATCATCAAAAATTGGATTATCACTAAAATCTTCAATAACAATTAATTTATTCTCTTTTGCCACCCTAATAATTTCATCAATATTTTGAGTCAATCCTGCAAAATGAGATACAACAACAGCTCTTAATTTTTTGCTTTTATTTCTATCTACAAGCTCTTTAAAAGAGTCTATATCCATATGATAACTCTTTTTTTCAATATTTGTAAAAATTGGCTCACTATCAAATTGTCTAATAGCCTCTGGTATATCTGCATACGCATTAATTGGGCAAATTACCTTATCTCCTCTTTTTAAATCAAGTGAACAAAATGCCAAATGTATTGCAGTTGATGGATTATTTACGCTTAAAGAAAACTCTCTTCTTGCAAGTTTTTTAAACCTTTTTTCTATTCTATCTACTGCATTTTCTACTATAGTTTCAAAATTTTCACTATTTATCTTTGATATACTATTAATAAATGTTGGTTTATAAAATGGAACTTTATAACTCATAATTTCTCCTTAACTACACTGCTTGGCACCTAAATCTAGCAACTCTTCACAGCTAAATCCAGCCTTTTTGCGACCATTAATATCAAATTGATTGGCTCTACTTTTTAGTTTATATTTTTGTAATATATCTTTATACCTACTTTGTGGATTACTACCTTCTAACTTACATAAATATTTAAACCACTTATCACCTTTAAAGACATGCTCTATCTCTTCATTATAAATTATACCCAAAGCTTCTATAAGCTCTTTAATAATATCACTTTTTTTATAACTTTTTAACTTATTTATAATCTTTGGATTTACATCTAAGCCACTAGCCTCAAAATATCTAGGAACAACTGCCATTCTCTCAATTGCACTATCTTTACTATTGTAAGCTACTTCAAAAAGCCCCTTATGCACTGGTAAATCACCATACTTTACACCAAGTTTCTCAAGCAAATTAGAGAGCATTTTGAAATGTCTAATTTCATCTTGTGCCACAATTAGCCAATCTACTTTAAACTCTTTTGGCATATTATTAAATCTATAAACTGCATCAAGAGCTAAATCAATAGCACTAAATTCAATATGTGTAATTGAGTGAATTAATGCTACTAGAGCCTCTTTTTTTGAAAAATCACCTCTTTTTGGTAAATCTTTGGGCTTAACGATAGTTGCAAATTTACTATAGCTTGGCTCTTCTTGAATCTTTGGAGTAAAATCTAAAAACTCTATATTCTCTTTTTTGCAATACTCTATTACTCTATCAACTATAAGCTCTTTTGTGTTAATATCTGCACTAAATAGTGCTGTCTCAATTTCAGCATAAAAATCCATAAGGAGTATTATATCTTATGCAAATAAAAGTTAAGCCAATGGGTGTATATCAAACAAATTGCTACATTTTAACTGTAGATAATAAAGATTATATTATAGACCCCGGAATGGATGCAACCCCTTGGGTATTAAAAAATGTTAAAAATCCAGTTGCTATATTAAACACACATGGACATTTTGACCATGTTTGGAGTAATGCAGAGTTAAAAGAGGAGTTAAAAATACCAATCTACTGCCCAATTGATGATACTTTTATGCTTTTAAATGACCCATTTGGATATGGTGTGCCTCCTTCAAAGGCAGATTACAAAGTAAAACCTAATGAAAAAGTTAATATTCAAGGTGTTGAGTTTAGATTTTTGCACTTCCCGGGGCATACTCCGGGGTGTAGTGTAATTGAGTATAAAGATATTTGGTTTAGTGGAGATTTTCTCTTTAAAGGTTCTATTGGTAGATGGGATTTTAAATACTCTAATAGAAATGATATGTTAAATAGCCTAAAAAAAGTAAAAACATTTACTAAAAAAAATAAAAAAATACTACCAGGACACGACAAAGATTCTACTTTGTTTACTGAGTTAAAAACTATCGATTATTGGATAAGGGTTGTTAAAAATAGTTAAATATTTAAAAATATAAAGAATTTATATATTTTTTAGTATTAATTTATCTATTTTATGTTATACTTGGCAATAAACCCTATAAGGAAATTGCCATGAAAAAGATACTTTTATCTTCGATTTTAGCATTTGCACTATCATCAAATGCAAATGCAGCAGACCCTAGTTTGTATCCAAGTTCAATTACTATTATGACTGGATATACTGTTTTTTCTCAAGAGTGCAAAGTAAACAGTAACCATGCATATAGTTTTAGATTTACACAAAATGATTTTGGAATAGATAATTTTGGTATTGGAGCATTTCAATTAGCCCTAGATTATACTCCAGATATTCCATATAAAACCCTTGATGAACAAACTTCAAGTATTAAATTTGGACCAAATTTACTTTGGTATTTAGACAATACTAGTGAAGTTACCCCTTATTTACTATTAGGCTTAGGTGTAGAAAATTTAACAAATCCAAAAAATGGATTTAACTCACTAGATTTTTATGCAAATGCAGGAGCTGGGGCTGAATATATACTAAGAGATGATATCTCATTAGTTGCTGAAGCAAAGTATAGCTACTCAGACCCAAAAAGAAAAGGCACAACTGTAAGTGCTGGTTTAAAATTTAGCTTTGGTGAATAATATTTAATAGTAGTTATACCATATTTTTAGCAAGGTTAAAACCTTGCTTCCTAAATCATAAAATAATTTTAAGCTCTCTTATTCTAACTCCCTCTCTCTATTTTTAAGATAACTTATAATTCCATCCACAATGCCTTGTGCCATTTTGTTTTGATATTTAGCAGAGCTTAATCTTGCTCTCTCTTTGGAATTAGATATATAACCAGTTTCAATTAATATTGCTGGCATCTGTGCGCCTACCAAAACATAAAAAGGAGCACCTTTTACACCATTATCTTTTACCCTTTTATAGTTAGCTCTAAGAGAGTTTAACATACCTCTTTGAACATCAAGAGCCAACTTATTAGATAACACAATTTTTGGACCTGTAAATACAGTATTTAAAAGCACCTCTTTTGTAGTTCTATCCATACTTTTAAGCAACATTCTATTCTCTCTTGCTGCAATTCTTTTTGCTCTTGCATTTCTAGCTTGACTTAAAAAGTATGTTTCAATTCCTTTTGCAACTTCTCTTCTACTTCTATTTTTTATAGAGTTTGCATGTATTGATACAAAAAGGTCTGCATTATACCTATTTGCTTTTCTAGTTCTGCTACCAAGAGTTAAAAAAACATTTTTATAACGAGTCATTTTTGCATTAAAGCCTAAACTTTTTAGCTTTTTATATACCCTTTTTGCAATTGATAACACTATATCTTTTTCTCTCTTTCCACCAGCAATTGCACCTGGGTCTTTACCACCATGCCCTGCATCTATTACTATAGTATAGTTATGTTTTAAGTTTGCAGAATAAGGTGTTTTAATAAGTTTAACTTTTTTTACAATTTCGTCATCTTCTTTAACTTTTGAAAAAAGCTTTTTGGGTGAAATTTTTTTATTTTTTTTGCTATTGCTTAAAACTTCTACCTTACTAGGTAATGTTACATAAAAAATTGGTCTATCTTTTTGATAATATCTAACTTTATAACTCTTTTTACTATCAATAACAACTCTAACAGTTTTTGGCTTATTTTGCCCTACTCTTATAGATTTTACATCCCCTTTGAGTTTAATAATTTTCTTTACTTTTCTATTAATATAGCAATTTTTAAAATCAAAATAGTATTTTGTTATACTACCTTTTGTAATAGCACTTGCCTTGAAATCACCTTTTTTAAGGCTTTTATCAAACCAAATTAATATCTTGTCATCATTAACAGTTATATTTTTTAAAATATTTGATGCTTCTGCTATATTAAATATAAAAAGCAGTATAAAAAATAGTTTACTCACCATTTACTAGTTTATCCATTAACTCTTTAACTGTTATAATCTCATTTAATCTATACCCATTAGCACCTGTAAAGAAGAGTCCAGTATCTAGTTTGCCATCATAAGCATCACTTAGAGAGTCTGCAATACAGTAACCTACTACTTTTGCCTCTTCTCCACGGTTACATGGTGTTACACAATTTGAAATACACTTAATCTTAGGTGCTGTTCCCTCTTCTATCATTTTATGTAGATTAGTTTTTACACCTCTAGCAGGATATCCAACAGGTGATTTAAAAAGTTTTATATCCTCTTCTTTTGCATTAATTATTACTTTTTTAAACTCTTCACTAGCATCACACTCAACTGTTCCAATAAAGCGAGTTCCCATCTGAACACCATTTGCTCCAAGCTCTATCATTTTATCTATATCACTCTTATCCCAAATACCACCAGCAGCAATAATTGGCATATCTCCCCATTTTTTAGCTTCCTCTACTATTGGAGGTAAAATCGCCTCTAATTGGTTCTCTGGCTTAAAGCAATCATCATACTTAAAACCTTGATGCCCACCACTTAATGGTCCTTCAACAATAACTGCATCTGGTAATCTACCATGAGTCTTTTCCCATCTTTTACATAAAATTCTAAGTGCTTTAGCAGTAGAAACAATAGGAATTAGTGCAACATCTGGATAATCTTTTGCAGCTTCTGGCATAGTAAGTGGAAGTCCTGCACCAGTTATAATCATATCAGCACCTGCTTCACAAGCATCTTTTACTACTCTATCATAATCACTTTGAGCATATAAAACATTACACCCTAAAGGTGCATCACCACAAATCTCTCTTGCATTTTTAAAAATTTGCTTTAGTGCATCTGCACAATAGAAGTTTTCTGCCTCATAAGGTCTGCCCTCACCCAAAACTCTTTTTGCATATTTTCTATTTTCATAAATGCCTGTTCCTACAGAGCTAATAATTCCTAAACCTCCCTCTTTACTAACACTTCCTGCTAACTTATCCCAAGAGATTCCAACACCCATTCCACCTTGGAATATTGGTATTTTAATTTCATATTTTCCTATTTTTATTGGCTTTAACATTTTATCCCACCTTTACTTTAGCAAACTTTCTTTTACCAACTTGTAAAATATACTCACCACTATCTAACTTTAACTGCTCATCAACAACTTTTTGCTGATCTATCTTAACAGCTCCTTGCTTAATATCACGACGACCTTGAGAAGTTGAAGGCTCAATTCCACACTCTACAAGTGCTTTACATATCCAAATTCCCTCTTCAAGCTCAAATTCAGGTATATCATCTGGTATCTCTTTTTTCTTAAATTGCTTATCAAAAGCCTCTTTTGCATTTTGTGCATCTTCTTTAGAGCTAAATCTCTCTGTTATCTCTAGGGCTAATTCCTCTTTAACCTTTTTAGGATGCAAAGTTCCATCTGCAACGCCACTTTTAAGTGCTTCTATATCTTCTAAACTCTTACTACTTAAAAGCTCATAGTAGCGCCACATCAACTCATCAGAAATAGAGAGTAATTTTGCATAAATATCTTTTGGCTCTTCACTAATTCCTATATAATTGCCTAAAGATTTACTCATTTTATTAACGCCATCAAGACCTTCAAGAATTGGCATCATTAAAATTGCTTGTTCTTTACCAACACCATAAGCTCTTTGTAGGTGTCTTCCCATATGTAAATTAAACTTTTGGTCTGTTCCACCAAGCTCAATATCTGTTTTAAGTGCAACACTATCATAACCTTGCAGTAGTGGATATAAAAACTCTGAAACTGCAATTGATGTTCCACTCTTATATCTCTTCTCAAAATCATCTCTCTCTAACATTCTAGCAACATTATATTGAGTAGCAAGTTCTATTAAACCATTTGCACCAAGTTTATCTAACCACTGCGAGTTAAAATATATTGTTGTTTTACTCTCATCTAAAACTTTAAAGGCTTGGTCTGTATAACTTTTGGCATTCTCTAAAATCTCATCAATTGAAAGCATTTTTCTTGTAACACTTCTACCAGATGGATCTCCAACTCTAGCAGTAAAATCACCAACAATTAGTTGAATATGACCTCCATACTTTTGAAATGTTGCTAATTTTTGTAAAACAACAGTATGTCCTAAGTGAATATCTGGAGATGTTGGATCCATTCCAAATTTTACAAAATACTCCTCTCCATTCTCATAATATCTCTTAACTAGCTTCTCTATAGCTTCAAAATCTATAATCTCTGCTGTTGCTCTTTTTATTTCGTTTAATGCTACTTCTAAACTCACTACTTCTCCTTAACTTTTATAGGCATCTTTTAGAGATACAAAATCTATTAATTTAAACTTTCTTGAAATTATATCTTTTATTCTATTTTGGTTATCTGAACTTGTCTCAACTTCTAATCTACAATACTCTGCACTATCACTACTTTGAATGCCAAGTTCAATATTTGTAACATTTAGATCCAAACTATCTAGCACTCTTAAAAGCTCTAGCAAAGCACCCTTTTTATTTTGTAAAGCTACAACCAATCTAAATTTGTTACTTTTTAATATATTCCATTTTACAAAAATTAGCTCTTTATCCTCATTTAGCATATTGTAGGCTTTTTTGCACATTTTATGGTGAATTACTGCTACTCCTTTATCATAAAAGGCAATAATATCATCTCCCATTTTTGGATGGCAACAGTAATCAAACTCTGCATCTTCAAGAGCTTTATTTGTAAAGAATATAAATTTATTTATCTTTTTAATCTGTGGCTTTTTATACCCTTTTTTTAGCAATTCCCAAAATCGAACCTCTTTTAAATTTTTATAAGAGGCTATATTTTTAATTTTCTCTTTTAAAAGATCTAAATTATCTACAACTCTTCTTATATTAGAATCGATTTTTAACTCTTTTGTAATCTCTTCTATCTCACTAGGTGGTGTTTTAAAAATAGAGGCTAAAATTTTGTATGCAACCTTTGTTTCTACATCTTTAAGCCTTCGATTGCACATTGCTCTAATACCCTCTTTTGCTTTACTTGTTTTTACATTATCTACCCAAGTGCAATGCAATCTTGGCTCATCTTGAGTAATTATTTTAACAATATCACCATTTTTTAACTTACTAAGTAGTGAAACCTTCTCTTTATTTATAGTTGCTGATGTTGCTAAATCTCCAACTTCAGAGTGAATTGCATATGCAAAATCTAAAACAACTGCATCTTTAGGTAGAGTAAACTTTTCACCAATTGGAGAAAATACTACCAACTCTTCACTAAAGAGATCACTTTTGGCATTCTCATAAAACATTTCAGGAGATTCATTATCATAAGGCATCTCCTTAATCCAATCTAGCTTAATTTCGCTATCATCTCCCTTATATTTCCAATGTGCTGCAATTCCACACTCTGCAACATTATGCATCTGTTTTGTTCTAATTTGAGCTTCTATTATACTATCGTGAACAAAAAGTGTTGTATGTATAGTTTTATAACCATTATCTTTCGGAAGCGCAATATAATCTTTAAACCTTGAAATAATTGGAGTATAATTAAGATGCAAAATTCCTAAAACTTTATAGCAAAGTAGTGGTTTATCTACTATTATTCTAATAGCTAAGAGGTCTAAAACCTCTTCTATACTAACACCTTTTCTTTGCATCTTCATATAAATTGAGTAGTAGTGTTTAACTCTTTTTTCAATTATTATATCATCTCTATGAAAACCATTCTCATTTAGTATGCTTTTTATCTCTTCTATAAAACCATTTAATCTTAAATCTAAATCTTGCATATGTGATGTAATATAGTCATCTATCTTCTTATACTCATCAGGGTAGATATATCTAAAACTAAAATCTTCTAACTCTCTTTTAATCTTAGACATACCTAATCTATGAGCTATTGGAGTATAAACAACAAGTGTCTCTTCTGATATTCTCTTTTGCTTATCACTTGATAGTGCATCAAGTGTTAACATATTATGAAGCCTATCGCAAAGTTTAATAATTAATACTCTACTATCTTTTATAGAAGTAAGTAGCATATTTTTAAATGTAAGTGCTGATTTAAGAAGTTTTTCATTAGAACTAGATGGAAGAAGTTCATCTTCTCTAAGTTCTGTAAATTTTGTTAATCCATTTACCAAAAGTGCAACATCTGCACCAAATCTACTCTCAATATCTTCAAGTGTATATGGAGTATCTTCTACAACATCATGTAAAAGTGCAGCAATTACCATTGTTTTGTTACTTGTAGTTGCCGCAACAATAGCAGCAACTAAAATTGGATGAACAATATATGGCTCTCCACTCTTTCTAAATTGTCCCTCATGAGCATCCATTGCAAATGAAATTGCATTTGCAATATCATCATCTATCTCTATTTGCTCTTTTAAAATTGCATAAGCACCATCTACTGTTGATATTTTACTAACTAAATCAACTATATTTGACACTTATTAATCCTCTAATATAATCTCTAACTTACCAAGTGCAATTTCGTATATTGCTATGTCTGTAGCTTTATTCTCTTTAATATTCATATCATCTATCAAAGGTTCTGCTCCATTTGTTAGTTCATTTGCTCTTTTACCAACTGCTTTTGCAAGAAGGTATCTGTCAAAATTATATTTCTCTAACGCTTTTGCAGTAATTTGTTCTAATCTCATTTTTTCTCCTTATTCTATTTTACTATTGAACAGAGTGTCATATCGCCATTTATAATTGACAACAAATTACTCTTTTCAAACATATTACAAACAACAATTGGCAACTTATTCTCTTTTGCTAGTGCAATTGCAGTATCATCCATAACTTTTATATGATCGCTTAATGCTCTATCATAACTTAACTCATTAAGTTTTTTTGCATCATCATATTTTTGGGGATCTTTATCATAAACTCCATCTACTTTTGTTGCTTTTATTAAAAGTTCTGCACCTATTTCACTAGCTCTTAAAGTTGCGGCAGTATCAGTTGTAAAATATGGATTACCTGTTCCAGCTGCAAAAACTACAACTCTACCCTTCTCTAAGTGGCGACGAGCGCGACGAACAATAAAGCTTTCGCCAATTTGATGCATATCAATTGCGCTTTGAAGTCTGCTCTCAACACCAATACTCTCTAATGCTTCTTGAATTGCCACACCATTGATAACAGTAGCTAACATCCCCATATAATCACCACTTGTTCTTTTAATGATACCATCTTTAGCAGCACTAACACCTCTAATAATATTGCCACCACCAACTACAATAGCAACCTCAATACCATTATCTACTAACTCTTTTATCTCATGAGCTATATATTTTAAAATCTTAGTATCTATACCATAACCATCATTACCCGCTAATGCTTCACCCGAGAACTTAATCAAGACTCTTTTTGCCATAAAAACCTTTCATATAGAGTAATTTATGGAATTATACCCAAAGTGTTTTTGATTGAGCTAAAATTCAAAATATTTATATTTAAGTATATATTATTTATCACATAAAATTACTTTATTACCTATAATACTTTACTTTTTATTATGCACTCTTGCAAGAATATACATTATTTAATCTTTTTAACTATATCTTAAGTAACAAATCAAAAAATAGTTATAAATTAATTAATCTTGCTGGATTAATTAAAGCACCATCTTTTGTTGCTTGAAATATTAATTTTCTTTTTATTTTACCTAAAACTGTTCCTTTTTTAACCTTTGAGCCTTTTTTTATAAATGGTGAAAACTTATCTAAATCAGCATATATTGTATGTAATCCGTTACTATGTTTTACAATAATTAATTTTCCAAGCATTGCACTTCTTCCAACATATACTACCTCTCCATTTAAAACATTATAAACTCTTCTATCACCACTTTTAGATACCATAGTTACTGAATCACTATGAGATTTAATTTTATAGATAGGGTCGATAAATGTTCCAAATCTCTTAATTAATTTAGGGCTTTTTATTGGAGAAATAGTCTTTGCTCCTCTATATTTATATATATTTTTTGCTACATAAGCATCATTATACTTCTTAATATTGCTTAATTTAACATTTGTCCTGTTACTACTTGAAAACTTAATATTTTTTAACTCTTTTATTCTTTTTCTAAGAGCCAATTCCCTTTTTTTTGCCTCTGCTGCTGCATCTTCTTTTAAAATATTTAATTTTGCTAATGTTAATCTAATTACAGTTTGTTTTTTAAATATATCTCTTAACTTTTTAGAGTATTGCTTCTGCTCTTGAGCCAATTTTTTTAAAAGTTTTTCTTTCTCAATTTTTTGTTTTTTATAAATTTTTTTCTTTAATTTGATATCTTCAATTCCTTTAGATATCTCCTCTTTTCTTGCTAAAAGATTTTTTCTTAATGCATTTTTTTGCTCAATATTTTTTGATAGCTTTAATAACTCTTGTTGATTATAATCTTTATATTTACTATAAACCTCACTTAAAACTACACTTCTTTCACTTTTTTGAGATGTCTGATTTTGAGCTACTATACTTCCTAGTTGAGTTGATAGCTTTTTTGCAAACTCCCTTTTACGCTTTTCTATATCTTTATCTAGTGCTTTTACCATATTATTAATGCCACTAATTTCAGATTTAGACTCTAAATACTTTTTTTGTTCTAAATTCAAATATTTATCTAACTCTTCTAATTTTTTATCATATATAGCAATCTCTTTATTTGTTTTTTCTATTTTTGCAGCTATTTTTTGAAGTTGTTTATTTGTAATTGTCTGCTCTTTTGATGTGCTTTTTAAAGTTTTTTTAGACTCTTCTATTTTACTAAAAAGCTCTTTTGGTGAAGTAGCATTAACAAAAACTATAGAAGTAAACAAAATTAAAATAACTCTTATCATCCCTCTGGAACCTCACTAGATTTAATTACAACAACAAATACAGATATTAAAACAATAATAACAGCAGTTGTAAACATTATAATATAATCAGAAATATTAATTAGCAAATCTTGATTATTTCTAATAAAATCAATATCTGTTTTATTAGCCCAATCACTTTTTATGTATATAAATATAGCAATATTTAATATTGTGGCAATTATTGCATCTATAAAAGCAATTTTAAACAATATCCCACTTCTAAGCATTAAAGGCGCTCCAAATATTTCCATTATTTTCATTCTTTTTTTGTGTGCTAATTGCCAAACTTCCATCTGTTTAATAACCAAAAAGATACTTACAATAAAAAGCATAATTATAAAAATATTAAGTATTACTTTTACCAATTTAAACATTGTATGTTTAGAGTGATAATTCTCTCCAAAAATCTCAACATTTAATACACCATCTATTGTTTTTAACTGCTTTTTAATCTCTTTTAATTTTTTTAGAGATACATACTCTGTTAAGTGAACTCTATAAAAATATGGCAAATCCTTTAAAATAGCTGCCATTGCAGCATCTTGCATACCAGAAGTTACCTCTTTTGCAATCTCTTTTCTACTCATACTCTCAACACTATCAATTTTATCACTTACACTTCTAGCAATTGGTGTAGTTAACTCTTTTTTGCTTACTACTAATATTGCATAATCATTTTTTAACTTATTTTCATAACTAGTTGTTACTCTATTAAAAATAAGTATAAACTCTACACCAATTAGCATTGCCATAAGTGGCAATATAAACATTAAATGCTCTTTAATGGACTTCATGAACGCCTCCATTTTCTATTATAAAGTGTCTATAAGGTATGTTAAATATTGTTGGAATTTTGTGAGTTACTACAACAACTGTTGCATTTAATTGATCACAAGCATTCTCTAGCAAATCCCAAACTACACCTGAAGAAAACTCATCTAGGTTTCCTGTTGGTTCATCTGCTAAAATTAAAAATGGATTTTTAGATAATGCTCTAGCAACCCCCACTCTCTGCTGCTCACCCCCACTAAGCTCAAGTGGATATTTATGTGCATACTCTGTTAATTGAACATGGTGTAGTAGCTTTTCGGCTTGAACTCTTTGCACATCCAAACTATAGCCCGTAATTATAAGAGGTAAAACAACATTTTTCTCAACTGTCCACTCATTAATTAATTTATAATCTTGAAAAATCACACCAATATTTCGTCTAAGTTGGAGCAACTGCCCTTTTTTAATTTTTTTCATATCTAAGCCACCTACATTTAGCTCACCATCATATGGCTTAATTTGTCCATACATCGATTTTAAAAGTGTAGATTTACCACTACCACTAGGTCCTGTAATAAAAACAAACTCACCTTGTGCAATTGTAAATGAAACTCCATTTATAACAATATTTTTACCTTTCTCATAAGCCAAGGTTAAATTATTCGCAGAAATTACATTAGCCATTTAATACCTCTTTTATTAAATTATGTGCTTTTAAATTTACCAAAGTTTTAACTGGAAGAGTTGGTAAATAGTAACAACTCTTGCCATTGTAAACAATCATCTTCTTCTCTGGTCTGTTAAAACTACCAAATGAACACTCAACAACAAAACCACTTTGCATTTTATAAACTTTTCCAAAATGAACAAAAAAGTCATCTTTTACTATACTCTCTTTGGGAAATGAGATATTTTTATCTCTACAGTTTAATCTAAAATCTATCTCTATATTTTTATCTTTAGACTCCTCTAAAGCCTTAAATGTTAAAGTATAGATATTTTTATCCATTCTTCTCCAACGCGCTTCATACTTGCTAATAACTTCAAGTTCTCTATTTTTCTCAACTACAAAACTACTCTTGGTAGGTTCACTAAAAACTTCTAGTGCATATCTATAGTAATTCTCACTATCGGTTCTAAGCTCCAAAACTCCACCTTTTTTTAAAACTCTAGTTGCCTCTTTTAAAAAAGCTAAACTAATTACTCTTCTGTGTGGTTTTTTATCCCAAGGAACTGGGAAATGAACATATATTGTATCTAAAATATTAGATTTTAGCATCTCACATAACAATCTGGCATCATAATTAACCACAACTATATTATCAAGCTCTTCTAAAGATATTTGATTTAACAGTTGTGATATAGATGGTGTATGAATCTCTACACCAATAAAAAGAGTATCTCTCTCCTCTTTGGCTCTATAAAGTAGGTGCCTTCCGCTTCCAAAACCAACTTCTAACTTAATTTTTTTATAACTACTACTAAAATCAAAAAACTCTTCTATACTCTTTAAAGCACTATGTTTAAACTCTCTTTTATATGGCTTTATATTTGTATTTGTATGCAAAATATCTAAATTTAACTCATCTGAAAAAAGATTTAAAAGCTCTTTTAAAAAGTTACTATCAGAGCCTTTAGTAACTTTATTTGGTTTAATTAAATACTCTTTATCTTTTTTAATTATATCTAAAATAAGCTCTTTATCTTTAAATTTTACTAATGCAATCTCACTATTTGCACCACCAATTGCTCTAAATACTATAATATCACTCTTGATTGTATCAATAATTTCAGTATTAAATGGAGCAACTTTTATATGTGGCATCTACTTAACCTCTACCTTTAATACTTTTCCAACATAAGATGTTAAACCTACTGCATCACTTGCAAACACCCTATAACTACAAGTAAAACCTCTTGGTGCTGTAGTATCAACATACTCTGGATATAATCTACCTTGAATTTTATTTACAAAGTGCCATCTTTTATCCCTGCAATGACGCTCTATTATATACTCTGTAATAGTTGGTTCAGAACTAGGCACCCAAAGAAGCTTAACTACACCTCTATCAACAAGCTTTGCTTCAACAAACTTTACTGCTTTATATGGTGGCTTTGTTCTAACTGGCACAATATCACCATGCACAGATTCACTTAATCCTGCAATTGTTGTAAATGTATAAAAGTAGTTTGTATTAGGTTTTGCAGTAGTATCTACAAAGTGTGTAGCAAATCTATTGCCAACAGTTGCAATTTTTATATAAACTTGATTTTTACCCTTAACTGCTTTTGCTCTATAGATATTAATACCTTGAACATTAGGATAATTTGCTAAACTCTTCCACTCAAAACCAACACTATTTCTATCTAAAACAGTTTTTATACCTGTTACTTTTGGCAAAGATAAATCTGAAAAAAAAGCTTCTACACTGCTTGTAGCTAAAAATAAAACTATTAATAGTTTAAAAAAGCTCTTTAATAAATTTGTTGCTAAGCTTTTCATTATCTATCCCCTCATTAAAATTTTTATCAATAAAACTTTTCATATCGCTTAGTAGTGGTGCTTTAACCTCTACTAATTCATTGTTTCTTGGATGCTTAAAATATAATAAATAAGCATGTAAATAAATCCTATCTTTATGCTTTACACTCTTTGGCGCATAAAGCTTATCACCTAAAATATATCTATTTAAAGTTGTTAAATGAACTCTTATTTGATGCGTTCTACCACTAAAAAGCTTTGCAGCTATTAACTCATTTTCATCTCTACTAATAGCAATTTTTGAAAAAGCTGTTTTTGCAACTTTTCCACCATCTACAATTGCCATTTTTAGCCTATTTTTAGGATTTCTTGCAATTGGTGCATCTACTACTATATTACTTTTAAGTGGATAATTAATAACTGCAAGATAGTATCTTCCCATACTTCTGTCTTGTAGTTGTTTACTTAAAACTTCATGAGCAAAATTACTCTTTGCAATCAATATTGCGCCACTTGTATCTTTATCTAAGCGATGAACTATCCCATTTCTCTCTTCTCCACTAATTGTAGAGAGCCTAATTCCCTCTTTTCTTAACCAATCTACTAATGTTGGCTCTTTTACTGAGGGCGCTGGATGAACCACTAAACCAGGTGGCTTATTAATAACTAAAATATCATCATCTTCATAAAGCCTCTGAATATCAATATTAATATCAGAGTAATCTTCTACCTCTGCCTCTTTAAAAGTATATTCAATACTCATATTTGGCAAAATTTTAAAAGATGGTTTAGTTATTACTTTCTCATCAACTAAAACTAATCCCTCTTTTATTAACTTTTCTACTTGATTTCTACTAGCGCCTATCTCTAAAGAGAGCAACTTATCCAATCTACCACTACAATTAGATACAATCTTTTCACTCTTCAAAATAGACTCCAAACAAATAGATACTATAGAATAACACAAAGTAGATTAATTATATATTAAAAAATATAATATATTTTAAGAATTAAAAAAATTTTTTATTAAATCTCTTGCTTGGCTAACATCTGTAACACGATTTATACTATCTCTAAATTTAGAAGCTCCACTATAACCATATTTAGAGTAAGTATGTAGATGTTTTCTAAAAAGAACTACACCATACTCTCCATAAAATTTTATCATTTGCTCAAAATGCTCTAACACTACACTACTTATTAACTCTTTTGATAAAATCTCTTTGCCCTCTTTCATCTCTTTAAATATCCAAGGGCGTCCAACTGCTCCTCTTCCAACCATAATTCCATCACACTTTGTGTAATTTAGCACCCATTTTGCTTTAGAAGCACTATCAATATCTCCATTTGCAACTACAGGAATTTTTAAAATAGATTTAATCTCAGCAATTGCATCATAATCAACTGGAGCTTTAAATTTACCAGCTCTTGTTCGACCATGCACTGCGATAAAATCAGCTCCACTATCTTGACAAATTTTGGCAATTTCCAAATGATTTTTTTCTGCAAAACCTAAACGAATTTTTACAGATGTATATTGTTTATTAGAATATTTTTTTATAGTTTC
>Ga0256828_1000676_pt1 | contig 22293 bp, 27 predicted proteins | sample CV88metaG_FD_185993 | JGI IMG/M metagenome (GOLD analysis project Ga0256828, IMG submission 185993) | Hydrothermal vent microbial communities from East Pacific Rise, Pacific Ocean - CV88 | ecosystem: Environmental > Aquatic > Marine > Hydrothermal vents | place: Pacific Ocean: East Pacific Rise...
AAATTTTTTGAGTCTCATTTTTAGCATCTCCCAAATCTATGTTCAGGTAATGTTTTTCCTCATTCGTGAGATTAAGCATCATGATATACCTCTCAGCCAAAAGCCTGTGAACCCTATGTAAAGGATTGATATGCGTTTTCTCAATGTGAATGACGTAAAACACCTCAAAAATGAATGTCGAGCCAATGATGAAAATCGGTACCATTGCCGCATTACCAGGAATGAGCCATGCAATGAGAAGGATGTTCAGGAGGAGAACATTACCTTGAACCTTTTTGATTTTTTGTTTTAGGCTCATTGCTCTTTACCGCAATTCTGACAAATATACCTAGGTTCCCAGAATCCATTTTTGTTGATATGATGATTCTGATGAATGACCTCATGTTCATGACAGTATTTGCATTCTTTGCCAAATGCTACTATGAAATTTTTAAAATTCGATAGTGTTAATTTCATTTCTTTTATTGTTTGATTGATCATAATCTGCTCCTTGTTTTTATGTTTTTCAAATATTTGCTATTTTTCAAAAATATTCGTTAATTCCTTCGACTCCATTTTTTCTATCCTCCCTATATTTTAAGATTTCCTGCTTTGTTATGCCGTTTGCTCTCATAAAAGATTTGATAATCTCTTTTTGTCTATGCTCATTATAAGGACTCCTACCTATCAGGATAAGCCTTACATCATTGTAATCTTCGTCACATTCTTCCTGCATAAACACGGCACTACCGCCTGAGCCAGGTGTCTCCTTTTCTGCTGCATCATATGTGTGCTCTCCTGCTAGGATTAAACAATCGGATGCTACTGCTGTGAGTGAATTTCCCATTAATAATCCTTCATTGCTCTTTTGCTGTCTATGTCAGCTTGCTTTCTTTTGAGTGTTTCTCGTTTATCCCAATCCCTCTTCCCTTTGGCAACATTGAGTTTGCATTTGATTGTCCCTGTGCCCTCACGTTGATAAATCTCTGTAACAATCAAGGTTTTTGATTTTTCCTGAACCTCTTTCAGGATATCGACAATCTCTTTTTTGTGAAGGAGTAACGGTATATATGCATTCTCATCGAATGACCTCCCTGAAAAACCTAAATGATCAGGTTTTGAAATATGACACTGCTTAAGGAATACCCCATCATCCTGAACAGTAGCATACGAACCCAAAAGGTTCACATTACCATTCCGTATAGATTTTACCTGGGCACCGGTGAGCTTCATTCCTGCTTCATAGGATTCAAGCATCTCGTAGTCATGATAAGCTTTTCTATTTTTCGAATATGTTTGATTTTTGATTGTTCCCATAATCTCTCCTTAATTTTTTTAATTCATCAGAATCTCTATAATCAAGGACTGACCAACACCAACCTTCCTCGGTACCCGCTAGAAATTTGATTGCATTTTCGTATGTTCCCTCATTCATGGCAATCATTTTTGCTTTCATGATAGGAATTCTAAACTCTGTCCTTAACATTGTTGCTAGGTTGTTTTTATAATGCATTTTTACTCTCCAATCTCATTAATCAAATCTTCTAAATCTTCAATTATCCTTGAATACGCCTGTTCTTCAGCAACAATCATTGACTGCTCTTCATTAACGTATTCAGAATTTCTGGAATTTGACTCCTCGAGCCTTTCCCATTCTGCATTACAATCGTTTCTCATTTTATTGTATTTTTGAAATAATTTTTTAATTTCATAAATTGTTTGCTCTTTAGTCATACACTAATTCTCCTAATTCTAAATTTTCTAATGCTCTATCATTATTTTTTCTATCTAAAGCCTCTTTTTGCACTTTGAGAGTCATTTCATCCAAAATACCAAAATCTATTCCTGGGCCTTCTGCAAAATCTATTGAAAATTTTTGTTCTGTTTGTTCTGTTTGTTCTGTTTGTTCTGTTTTCATAATAATCTCCCTAAAGCCCAAGGAGGCTAACATTTATAGAAAATTCACAACCTGCTCCACCCATTCCGGCATATTCTATACTGAACATATGAAAAATCCCGTCAAATAGTTCATTCATATCAACCTCATTAAGATTGACTTTTTGAGTTTCTATAAAAATAAAATCATCTTTTATTGTATGAAAAATTGTAAAATCCTTAAGAAATTCAGATACAGTTTCTATATCTCCAATGTCTGTTGCTTTAAAATTTAGTTCTTCTTTTATATAAAGTTTCATTTTTTATCCTTACGAAAATCTCACTAAACCGATAACATTAATGATAACAAATATAATGTTCATAGTTAGTAATTGTCTGTTTGAAGTTCTATATGCAAATATAGACCAAAGTACTGAAGACATAATAAATAGGCTATAAGCCAATGTGAACATGTTAAGATTGAGGGCCATGAGTGAGGCAGCTACGACACCGGTTGTCGTAGCTGAATTTGTAATTGCTGTGTTATTTGTAAGTAATCTTAACATCTTATATCCTTTATCTCTTTATGTTATAATTATAGCACATATTCACTTAGAGTAAACTTAATTAACATAAATCTTTATAAATCTACTTGAATTTGTGTATCTATCATCATTTGTATTTCTTGTCCTACACTATCGCTATAAGAGTAAGTGTCAAAAGTTTCATCTTGAACTTGCACTGTACCGACTTTTTGAACAGTTTCTCCTTCAGGCAAAGAACTTAAATCTATAATTCCTTTGTTTGTCCCTGTAAATGTCAATGAATCATCGGCGCTTAAGTCCATGATATCATTCATGTTTATGTTAGATAATTTATTATCATCAATATTAATTTCATTAACTTTTCCTGCATTTAAAGCAATGATTGCTTCTAAATCCATATCATATTCTGAATCCCTCAAATCCATTACCAATTTCTCTGTTTCCTCTTGAACTTGAATCTCTTCTTGCACTGTGCTAGTATAATCTTCTTGAACCTCTTTTATGATAGGTTCCGGCAGAACCTCTACATCAACCAATCTCTCATACTGAACCTGAACATCGACATCCCCTGTTTCTGTTGTTTCATATACTTCTTGGATACAAACAATCTCATCATCTGACGGCATTACTGTTTCACCATTAGCATTTTCCCAATATGCAGGAATCTGAATTTCATCCGTACTGCTTAGTGTAAGATTTTCAACAACAAAATTACCTGAACCACCCTCTGTCCCAACCGTAATGCTTGCAATAGGTATAGGACTCTCAAATGTGTATGTATCAAATTTTTCACCATTTTCTCTATATCCGCCTTGTGAAGGAAGTTCATTTCCTTCTACCATTGATGTATCCTTAACATAAACAAAACCTTTATCTTCCATAGTATCAAAATCTATTCTATCGGAATCTCTCGTATGTGTTTCCTGATATTCCTCTTGTGTAATTCCTGCTTCTGTATTAGCCTCTTCATCTATTACTTCTATTGTGCGTGTATTCTGAAACTCAATGTCACAAGTTTCAGTGTGTCCTACTATTTCAGTATGCGTTTCTGTGCGTGTCTCAGTCCTAATCTCATAAGCAATATCTGTATTATCATTATCAATTTGAACATTTATATTTTTCGTTGTCATAGCACCATCTTCATCTTTGGCTGTGATAATTATTGTATCAGTGCCATTATAATCAGCATTCGGCGAATATATTATCATACCATCCTGTACGATTGCTGTGCCATTATCTGACTGAACATTAATCTCAACATTTTCTCCATCCTCAATGTCAGAAGCTGAAAATATTATTTCTTGCACTGAATCTTCAATCATGTAAACCTCATTGGTTGCTTCGATGATTGGTTCATCATTAACCTGAAGTACATTAACATTAACAGAACTAGATTTTTGCACTGTGCCATCAGAATAATTTACGACAATGCTATCAGCACCCGCATAATCATGGTCAGGAATGTATGTAATCTGAGTGCCATCCACGATAATCGTGCCATGCTCTGGTTCATCGACACTAAAATTGATGTTATCACCGTCAATATCCTGAACGTCAAATGAGATTATGCTTTCAGAATCTTCGTATAGAGTAACATCATTTACAATTTCGATTGTAGGTTCATCATTTTGTGGTTGTACGGTAACCTCAACGGTTTTGTATGTCACTGAATCTTCGTCAGAAATTTTTAAAATTATTTCTTCGGGACCATTGTAATCCTTTACCGGAGTGTATAGAATGTCACCATTTTCAAGGATTTCTGCTGTTCCATTGCTTGGATTGCTAAAGATTGAAACAGTAACATCATCGCCGTCTACATCCTGAATATCCATTGGAACCTGGATACTTTCATCCTCAAGGACTGTTGGGTCAATGATAGAGACAACCGGAATGTCATTAATTTCATTCACCGTTATTAAAGATTTTCCTTGAGTTTCTAAATTTCCATCGGTGCCTTTATATGTTAATTCGATTGTGCCATTGTAATTTTCCGGAACATGAATTGTATATATACTATTATCTTCAGAGATTTCTCCTACTGATGTCTGAATATCTGCAATGTCAAGAACATCACCATCTATATCATAAATATTATCTAACAAATCACCTTTCGAAAATGTTATATCACCACTATCTTCATTGACTGTTAAAATATTTTTGTCCTGAATGATTATTTCAGCTCTATGATTTTCTGAATCCTGAGTGCTTTCGCTATCATCATTTTCTGGTATTGGCTCTTCCTCTTGCTCTTTTGATTCCTGAGTTTCTGAACTTCCTTGGTCCTCTTCATTCTCAGATATTGGCTCTGTCGTTTCTTGATTTTGTTCCTTTCCATCTGGTTCATTATGAGTGTCAGGAGTGCTTTTTCTTTTTTCTCCTTCCTCATTACCCAGAATTTGTGTCCCATTTTCAGTATCAAAAATGTTATCATTATATTCTCCCTCATGTTCTTCATCTACATTATCAGAATCTCTTTTAAATCCTGTTTCTCTGAGTGTAGCTTGTATATTAATAAGTTGTTCATCATGTTCGGCAAATTCACTATGCCATTCATGAGATTTAGGTGTATCTTCCTCACCTGCTTCAGTCTGCATTAAATCAGCCAATCCGTTAATATCATCAACGATAGAATCTATACCATCCTCTTCGTCAAACACGATTGCTGTATGTGTTCCTGAAGTATCAGATAGCAAATCTTGAAGGTTATCATAATCATTGACATTATCCTCGAACAAATCAGTATTATTGATAATAAAAGGCTTACCATTTATCGTGACAATAATTTGATTCTCTCCTACTATAAGGTCTTTCATGTCTGAGATTTTACCATCGATAATTAAAGTATCGCCTGGATGTAAGTCTAATGGGGATTGTGTTACTGTGCGCGTACCATCAGCATGAATGATTTCTATTTTCATATTATTTCTCCTGTTCAAAAATATAGCAATGCATTAAAATGCCAATAATTTTACTATATTATGTTAAATTCTGTAAATGGCTTATTATGCCTAATTACATTCTTAAGAATGAAAATATAAAAATAGGAAGTGGCTAAAAATTGCCTAGAAGTATTTTAAAATTATTTTATATATATACCATCTTCCATGTTAATATTTATATATTCTAAATTATATCAAATCAATGCTTAATTTTTTTAAAATATACCTATGCGTATAAATCAACTAATTCTAAAACTCTATCATCTTTTGCTTCATAGTCCGGGCAAGGATTATTTGATCGTCTTAATTGGCTTTCTGTATGGATTATTTTTTGTAGATATGCACTTTCGAGTGCTAGGACTGCAGATACTTTTTTCTCGGCAGATACTAAAGTATTTTCTAAATTTTTTACTCTTGAATTCAATGCTTTTATTTTTTTAGCATCTTCTTTTACTTGGTTTTCATAAGCAAAAAGCAAATCGTCATTTTCTTTATATTTCATTAAACCTTCACATTTTAGTGTCATTTCTGCCAATGCTATTCTTTGATTATCTATGATTGTTTGTTGTTCTGATATTGTTTTTTCTTTTAAAGCAAATAAACTTTCTATTTTGTTCCAATTTTCTTTTGTAACTGTTACGTTGTTTCTGCCTTTAAATAAATTAAACATTTTCTATCCTTTTATTCTATAATTATAACAAAACAAACATTAAAATTAACTTAAAATGTCCTAAATATTAGGCCAAATGCCTAATATTATTTGAAATAATTTTTTCTACCAGCAAGGTCTTCTAAAATACTAAAATATTTATGACCATCTATTTCTGGAGTATAACTTCTGTTGCTTGTTATTGCACTTTTTAACAATGCTTTAGCATATGATTTTAAGCCTCTTTGTAAAAATGCTTGCGTAAGGTTTGCAGAGATTTTTCCGCTGTACTCATTCCAATCACATGTGCTCATGACTTTATAGAATCCTATAATATTGTCAATAAACATTGTAGGAGTATCAGCATAATCATTCACGATAACATCAATAACATCTGATACATTAGCAGTAACCTCTTCAGGTTCCACTGATTCAACATAACTAGCAATAACATCACCCATTTCGTCATATTCTAGCATTCCGTCAAAATCGTAATCGCTTTCCTCTACCATAGACTTGATTGATACAATATTCTGAGATTGAACATCCATAATCTCATCGAAATCTTCCATTTCAATTTGATATTTTATATAATCATAAAGATACTGCATACCAGGTCTGTCAATGTTATGTTTGTCTTCGCCTATAAATGATAAAAGTTCGCAAGTTTTATCTATAATATTATTTTTTATGATGTCTTGAAACTCTAAATATTCATCATCAGTGTAATTTTTTGATCTATCATAATCATTGAAATCCACCAATTCTGCAATTCCTTGACCTATTGAACCACTGATCATGTCATCCAATTCCCTAGGAGAAACATAAATAACATTTCCTTCCCATTGCCAATACCATTTTTTAGAACCTCCAGAAATTGGTTCACCGAATGTATCTTCGTCAGATTCTAGTTTGTTTATCAATTCTCTGAAAATATTGATAACCCTTGTTGTAATGTCAAAACCTATAACATCATTTGCCTCTTTATTCGAGTCCTTAGATTTTAGGTATTTGTAAAGTTCAGAATCCTTAACTTCTACATCAATAATATCCATAACATCTTCTAAATGTGAGCTAAGTTCTGTGTTGTGGTGAATAGCCCCTCCTGGTGTAGAATACAGATGCGTCTCCGAATTAACTTCAATATCATACACATTATCATTCCTTAATATTGTTTTATTAAGTATTTTGTAAGTATTCCCGGAAATATTATCAATATAATCACAATCCTTTAAATAAAGTATATTACCAAACTCACTTACTTTATGCAAAGAACCTGCAATTATTATCTCATCATTTTCCATCTCACATTTAATGATAGTATCTTCTTTTGTTGTATAATTTATACATTCTGTATAATTACCAAATTCATCCTTTATTTCAAACATGCCTTTTTTCATCCCGATCTTATCTAGTGCCTCAAATAATTTTCCTATTTTGATTTTCATATATTCCTCACTTTATAAATATTTATATAAGAGATGTTTTCAATGCTCAGAACTCTTAGTCGGTTCTTCTGAGCATCGAAAACGTGAACCGACTAACTTCACACTCTTATAAAATTAATTATAGGAGGATTATTCTCATGAAAATCCCACAAACAAAAAGGTATAGTATATATAAAAATTTAGTTCTTCAAGATAAAAGAAGTAAAAAGTTAAATTTTGAACCAGATGGTAGAGAACACTATGTATATAGGATAACTGATTATACTAGGTCAGAAAAGGAACACTATTATGGTTCTCATACACCAAGAAAGGATAGTATATATAATTCTTTGGAAGAGGAGTTTTGGACATATAAGACATCTAGTAAATACAATGTTCTTAATGAAAACAAAAAAGAACAATATAAAATAAAAATACTCAAGGTTTTTGATAATCCTGCAGATAAGATGATATATGAGGCATTTTTGCACCAATACTTCGATGTTAAATTACATACTAAGTTTTGGAATGAAAGCAATCAAACACCTTTTGGATTTGATAATACAGGAAAAGATTATTCATATGTCAGAAAATCATCAGGAAGTTACGAAAACATGAGAGGTATTGACTTTATTCCTAAAGAAGTTAGGATCCTCGCTATACATAAGTGCACTATCACCAAAAGATCAACGATTATTGATGGAAAAGATTCATTTAAAAGGGGCTCAGAAAAAGCAGCAAAAACCATGAAGATAAAACAAAAAGACGGATTAAGTATATATGAAAAAGCATTTATAAAACAAAAAGAAACAAGAAAAACTGATCATTTTAAAGAGAAACAACCACTAATTTCACGAAAACAAAGAGAAACACTAAACAATGCAGACAACGGAGAAAGCATCTCAGTTAAACGAAGCAAAAAAGCAGCAAAAACCATGAAAGAGAAAGGGACTTATGAAGAATCTGGAAAGAAACAAAGCATCACTAAAAGAAAAAAAGCCACTAAGTATCAGCTTTATGACATTAATAACGAAATACTTGCTGATAATATCATAAAGCAAGACATCATCAGACTATATCATAAACTCATAGAAACTTCAGAAAACAAAAGACTTGGTTTTCTTAGTAAGAGGGAATGTAGTAACTCAAATACCAAAAACACTCTAAGAAAAAAGGGATTGGAATTTCTTATAGGATCATATATTAAGGAATCTAGTTTAATTCCTTAATAATTGATAACAATTTATCATCTAAAATGTTAATATCCACTTCTTGTTCATATGCCAAACATGTACCTGTGTCTGTAGGATTCATCGCTGTAACAATCATCATATCATCAGGAATAGCATAATTTGCATTAACTTTTTTCTCTAACATAAGGCTTCTGATTGAATTCATAACCCTTTTCGATGCTCTCGTAATTTCATCCAAAAATAAAATGTGTGTATATGATGAACCAGGAATTGAGATTGTAGGGTCATATTGATCCATAATCTTTGACCATAGTGGCGGTGCTGTAAATTTGGTTTGCATTACACCATTTTCGTTTTTGTTTGGTGTAGTTAATCCTACGACATCCTCAGAATTTAGAGTAGCACAGTCAATCTCAATGAGTTTTGCGCCCATATCTTCAGCAAGCCTTCTCATTGTTGAAGTTTTACCAACACCAGGTTTACCAGACAACGATGCTACATATTTTCTATCAGAACCTAATGCCATTTTTGTTCTTATTTGGCTTTCAAAAAGATTTTCCCAATCCGTACCTTTTGGTGCAGATACATGAGATACATCAAATTCAGAATTTTCCTTTACTAAATCCCTAACTAATTGAGCATATTTTTCGGTTTTTGATGATTGAGTGCCCTCTTTGTAATCCTTCATATTTGTATAAACAAATTGGACCAGTGCTTCTGCTTCTTTTAGGTTTTTTGGAGGTATGCCATTACTAATATATTTAATAATTTCTTCCCATCTCCTCGGAGATACCCTGATGCCTGTTTCTTCGTCCTTGTCACCCATATCATCGTCACTAAGATGTTCCATAAATTTATTGAAAACCTCAGGCTTAACGACTGCTTCATTCTCATTGCCTTCAGAACCTGCAAATTTAGAACCGATGTATGCCATAAAATCTTCTTTATTTGGTGTATCGAAATTCACTGCACTAAATTGATGATTTAAAGGAACCTCATCGAGTGAACCGTCTGTGTTGTCCATGTTCGATGCAAAAATGATGTAAATATTTTTTGGAATTGGAGTGTCACCAAGGTAACCGTTTAAGATTGTCCTGAAAAGATTTTGAATCCTCTTTGAGCCAGTCCTATAAAATTCATCCAAAAATAGGATTGTATTATATGTCCCTCTGATTTTGTCGATAGGTTTTCTGTAATCTTCCCTAATTTTTGCTATATGAGCATATCGATTCACTGCTTTATCCCATTCAGCCTGTTTCATAGGTTTTTTATTTTTAAGGTCTGTGATAAGTGAACTTTCTGCTGTTACAACCTCAAAGCCCATTGCAGCATTTTTATCCTCTTTCATTTCCATAGTCTTTTTTTCTGTATTCATTCCTGTTTTTACGAGGTAAGGCACTGAAATAATAGCATCTTCAGAAACATGCGGTGCTTCAATTGTAATGATTTTCATACCGATAATATCAGCAAATTGTTCAATCGATGATGTATTATGATGAACCACTCCATCAGAAGTCTGAAATAAATGAGTTTCTGAATTAACACCTATATCATATACATCTTCAATTATGTTGCCTCTAGTGATGTCTTTTATAATAACTTTTTTGTCATTTCTCCATATATAATCACCTACTTGCAAATCCTTAACATTCTTGCAATTTATTCCATCGATACATATTAAGTGTTTATTCGCAGTTTTGATCGTTATATCATCCAATGTTATATCAGTTATAGTATCTCTCTTCCTTATTGACGAAATTATTGGTATATAATCACCTTTTTCATCCTTTACCTTTATTCCATCTAATTCTATTGTTATAAGCTCTTCAACTTCACCAGTGGTATCATTAAGATGACATACAAATTCGTACAATTCTTTTATAGGTATTTTCATAATTACTCCTTTATTGGTATTTATAAATAATTACATAAGAGGTTTTTATAATGTGTATGCTCTTTCCGGCTCATACACATTATAAAAACAGCCGGAAGCACTCTTATAATAAAAATTAAGAGGTAAATAATAATGACAAACTTAGAAAAAATAAACTCCGCTTACAAGCACGATTTCCTTAAAATGCCATTTGAACTAACAAAAGAAGAATATAGTAAAGAAGAATTGCTCAAACTAATAAGAGCCAATCAGAAGAATAATTCACGATATAGTATTGATTACTGGCTATATCGCGGATACTCGGAAGATGTTGCCAAAATAAAAGTAAAAGAGATAAAAGCTTATGAATCAGCCACACGCAAAAAGAAACTTCCTCAGTGTAAAGAATATTACACTGCCAAAGGATACAGCGAAGAAGATGCAAAGCAAATGGCAAAAGAATACAGTAATATAAGGAGCGTAAGATGTGTGGAATATTATCTCAATAAAGGATATAACGAAAAAGATGCCATTATGATGTTAAAAAAATCCCAAAATAATAGTGAGTACATCGATTATGATAAAAGAGTTAATAACACAGATATAGAATATTACCTTAATAAAGGATATAATGAAAAGGAAGCAAAGCAAAAACTCAAGGAAAGGCAAAGTACATTCTCATTAGAAAAATGCATAGAAAAATATGGCAAGGAAAAGGGCTTAGAAGTTTTTAATGAAAGGCAGGAAAAATGGCAGGAAACTCTAAATAGTAAATCTCAAGAAGAAATTGATGACATGAATAGGAGGAAGAATTATAGTATATATAAAAATGATAGCGAATTAAAGAAAATTAGGTCAAAAATAAAAAATACGAGAATAAAAAGAGGACTTCAGTTGAGTGATGAGCAATTGTCTGATTTTGAGGTATATTCGAAAAGAGTATGGATATATACTAGGGCCAACAATTTATCTTTATTAAGTAATTTTGATAAACGAGGAAGGATTGATTTAAAAAATGATGCATATCATCTTGATCATAAATTCTCTATTTATCAGGGCTTTAAAAATAATATACCTCCGTGGATAATAGGTAGTATATATAATTTGGAAATGATACCAGCCACAAAAAATTGCGGCAAAGGAGGGAAGTGTTCCCTAGATAAGGATTCTTTATTTTCTTCCTTTTTTAAACTCTAAGTATTGCTGCTCCATATCCTCAGAAAATTTAATGTCTAGTAAATAATTTTCCTCTAGGCATTTTCCTGTTCCAGGATCACCCTTAAGCAATAGAGAACCTTTTTCCTGACCTTTTGATGTATTGATCATGTTCAATAAAACAGTTTTAACAAATTTACCAAATTTTCCGTCTTTTGACGAAACAGGTATTTTGTATTTTTTAGATTTCTTTGCTGAAACTTTTGAAAAGTTTTTAGCTTTGCCTGAACCCACTTCCTCACTATCAATATTTGTGTCATCTTCTTTTTCTGTCATATATTTGTAAAAATCTTTTGTCATTATCATCTCCCTTCCATTATTTCCAGTCCATCATTCTTTCAAATGATTCCGGGTCTTCCTGTTTTAGTCTCATTGCTACAATATATAATTCCCTATAATTGTGATCGTTTTTATTTAACATTGGTATTTCATATCTTTTTTTTGTATCTGGATTTACTATATTAAACAATTTATTATCTTCTTTCATTTTCTTCATAATATTTTCCTTTCCCTAATCTAAATAAATTTTTGTAAAATACCAATTCTTTGGTTTTTACTAAATTCTTGTACTTTTTTAGAATCCTGAATGAATTCACCAAAATCCGTGTATATTTTACCACCAACAACAATATTTGCTTCCATAAGGGCAAATTCAATTTCTTGAAGTTCATTAAAATTTTCTAAATCTTTAAGGAAAAGATTTCCTGTAACTTTCCTAATGTCTCCTTTAAAATCTTTAAGATAATTGTTTGATAAGTTTAAATTTCCTATTACTGTAACCAAAGAACCTTTTAGGGAATTGATAAGATTATCTTCGAATATTGCATTTCCATAAATTTCTTTTGGTGCAAATTCTAGGTTCACTAAATCATTCCCACTCATATTATAATCACCTCTAAATATTTCAGGTGATCCTTCTAATGAGTCTATATCAGAATCACTTAGCGAAAGGCTTCCCATTGTGATGTCTTGTCCAGTTAAATCTCCAAATTTTGAATCTTTAAATTTTCCCATGTGTTTTCTCCTAGTTTTCTTTTATTTATATCTCTTTTTTGCCTATATATGATATATATTTGTAACCACTAAGTTTTGGTTTTACTGCATCAAATGACACTCTATTGTCTAAAATTATATTGAAACTGAAAGGTCTTTTTGATGCCACTAAAGCAATTTTCTTAAGGACTGCTATATTGCCGTCACCAAGAATATCGGTATCAGTAAACATAACACCATTGAATGCCCCATCTTTCCCAGATATCATTTTAAGGATTATCTTTGACATTTCTACAGGAAACTCAGTTCCTCCACCCCACATATCCCTAAATAAAACTTTTATTGGGTATGAATTTTTTTCTAATAATTTATCAACCTTTTTAGGGTCATTTAGATATTCTGCCTTCTTCACAATATCCATATTATTTTTAAATTGTCTAAATTTATGTTTTTTGCCTGTTTTATCCAAATCTATCTTATATACATCCCAATCACTATCAAATTTAATAATATACATATCTTCAATGCCATTAAGTTTTGATTTTTCAATAACCTTCATAATATCAGGATTCACGCCTGCAATCGTTGTTGCCATAGAACCTGAATTATCAAGCACGAATAACAATTTTTGAATATTTTTCTCATCCTTGATAATACCAGCCTTGATAGCAATTCCATCATTATCATCAGAATCCAAAGCCATTGCCAGTGAAGATTTTGTCCTGTTATGCATTTTGGTAATGCTCTCTTCCTCAATGTCAATAGGTTTAGGTACCATTTTTTTGAGTAAAATTTTCCAATTTATTGGTTTTACAGGTTTTTTGAGACCTTCACCTGAACCACCGTTTCTTGCTTTTTTCCTTGCCTCTTTAGCATCCTCAACAGCCTTCATCCTTTCCTCTTCCTCTGCTTCTGCTTCTGCTTCCATTTTTTTGATTTCTTCTTCGACTTTTTCAGGAGTAAGTTCATCCCTTTCATCGGCATCTAGCATATCCTCGTCTTTTGCAGTTTCCTTCATAGCATCATCAATTTTTTCCTGATCGGTTTTCTCATCCTCATCCTTTTCCTCCTCGTCACTGTCATCGAGTGGGTCTTCGGGATTCACCGGTGCTGAAGACGATGCCCCAGAACCTCCTTCAATAGCATTATCAGGGTCTGCTTCATCACTATCATCCTCATCATCGAGTGGGTCTGCTTCATCATCAAATTCTCCATCCTCGGTCTCCTCATCGTCTCCGCTAAGGTGTTCCCATTGACCATCTTCCTGGTTTTCCAAGGCATCCTGGATTGCTTGTTTTTCCTCGTCAGAGACCTCATCATCCTCCATAATATCCTCAATTCTATCCTCGATGGCATCCTGAATATCCTGTATATCCTGAAGTTCCTCATCCGTGAGGTCCATATCGTTATCCTCTCCGCCCTTCATTTTGTCTAGCATGTCTGCTAATTCCTCAGGAGACATTTCTGCAATCTCATCTTCATCAGGCATATCAGCGAGGTCTGGACCACCTTCACCCTCAGAACCCTCAGAACCCTCAGAGTCATCATCGCCATTAACCTGATTATTGTCTGCATCGAGGTGTTCATCCATTGCAGATTGCATTTCCGAGATTTTATCCATCAATGAATTTTGAGGGTCTGGAGTACCCTCCTCAATGTCATCAAGAACAGCAATCTGAATGTCCTCCATACTGTCGAAATAGTCATAATTGTACTCTGATGCAAAAAGGCCTATCGGAAGCTGAGCGTAACCCTTCTTTTTTAGCTCATAATTCGTGATATAATCCCCGATGTAATTTTGGATTTTCCCATTGGCTCTCCTTGCTGCTCTACGCAATGTTTTTCTGCCTCGTTTTGTCGAAATGTCACCTGACCATCCTGCTGACTGTAGTAATTTCGGCCATCTCGCTGGTCCATCCCTCATCATAAGGTTTGCTAAATCTACAGAGCCATAAAAGTGATCGGCATGTACGATATGGTAGATTTCATGGAGGATCAAAAATTCGATATATGCATAGGAATCAGGTATATTCCCGCCATTGCTTTCATACATTCCACCGGCAGGCTTAACATCCTTCATATATGCGTATTGGATTAATTGCTTACAGAATGCAACATTGAAAATCAATTCTCCGTTTGCTGTTGCTGCGGCTGTGGTAACCTGTTTCATCCATTCCGGCTGTTTGATAAATTTTGGTGCTGGGGTAACGTGAATTGAAACCTTCACTTTTTTGCCTGTGATAGGGTCCCTCAGTTTGAAAAATGCTGGATTTGATACCCTAACCCATTTTATCATTTCCTTTAATTCTTTGAGAGTAACCTTAGGCACTTTGTCAGATGGTGTTATGTAATCGAATAATATGCTTTCTATCATATTTTTTTTATTTACGGCATTTTGCCTTTCATTGGCATGCTCCATTTGTGACATCTGAATGTCCAATCTTCGCTGGAGGTCTTTAGTGATTTCCTTTACGGTTTTGCCTCGTTCCTTTGCTTCTCTTTTGATTATTTTTTTAACATAAGGAGTGGATAAATCTACGTCCTCAAATTGAGCATGAGCATTTTTGTCGATAGATTTTGCAAACTGTCCTTTTATTTTTTCATCTAAAGCATTTCTAAATATTTCTGAAAATCTCTGAAGACTCTCGTTTTCTGATGTAGAATTTTCCATATAAACCCCTTTTTTATCTTATTTATACTCTCATACTCCTATACTCTAATCATTTTCATCTTGAGTATTCCCATCATGCCTTGATGAACATTGGATGTTATCATGTTTGCTATTTTTTCGTACGGAACCTTGAGTTTTCTGAGGTCATTGGTATCCTTGAACCTTTCAGAACCTTCAGGCCATATGAAGCATTTATATCCTCGCTCCAAATATTTTAAGGTTTCCTCATGTGCTTTTTGGTCACATCGTTGATTGTCAAGGCAGAAAATTGGTTCCTTCAATTCCTGAATCCTATCGTCACCAAGGTTAGCGCCGAGTTGTGCTATATATATATATAAATAATCATATAAGGGTGTTTCTTTGTGTGCTGTGTCCAACTCACAACTCACAGCACACAAAGAAACAAGTTGTGAGGACTTTCTCTTATAATTAAAATTATAGGACATAAAAATGAAAAACAAAATACTACAGGAATTCCTTAATTCCGACATAAAAATTATATCTCAAGAAAAACTGGAGCAGTACATAGAATACTGTATATATAAAAATCAAAATGGAACGATAAAAGATGAGACTTCTCATCATCACATACTTCCTAAGGCATTATTTAATGAGTACAAAGATTTAAAAGAAAATTCTTGGAATGGTACTCATTTATTATATTCTGACCATTACTATGCTCATTGGTTACTTATCGAAGCAATAGATGACTATGGGCAACTGATTGCTTTTTGTTCTATGCATAATCAAGATTTAAAGGTTGGAAGGATAAACGAATCTGACTTAATACCGGCAGAAGAGTTTCAGTTAAAAAACAAAGAAGCAGCCACAAAAAAATCATCTTATATGAAAGAGATGATAGTTGTTGGTGATGAGGTGATGTCAAGGGCTTCTTTTCAAGCTAAGAAAAACGCAGCAAAAAGGAGCAAATATTATATCGATGAGAATGGCAAAAAAACAAATTCTTATTTGGAGGGAGCCAAAAAAGCCAATATTACCAAAAAAACTCCTTATGTTGATAAGAATGGTAATATTACCACTCCTCAAGAAGAAAGAATAAAAGCATATAAAAAATCACTCAATATAAAAGATGAGGAGGGAATTACTCTAAGGGAGCGAATGGGCAAAAAACAAACAGCACTAAGGATGAATAAAGGCAGATTTTATAATATATATCAAATAGATAAAGGACTAATTCATGCCAATATGTGGCTAAGAGATGTAAAGAAAATATCAACAGCTTTATCAAGGACTTCAAAAGAAAAATTTTTAGGTTATAGTGCATCATCAAAAGCATCACTAAAAAGATATGATATTGAACATCTTTATGGGTACTATGTGGAAGAAGTGTCAAATTCTGGATAATTTTAACTTTAATACTGCTGTCATCCCACCATAAATATTATTATCTATTAATTTATTTATCTGAGAACAGGTGCCTCCCCTTTTTTTTATATCATTAAAATCTTTTATGTATTCTGGTATATTCTCTGGCCATATGAATACATCATAACCCAACTCTGCATATTTCATTGTTTCTCGGTATGCTGTTTCATCGATTCTAAAGTTGTCCAATATAAATATTGGCTTTTTAAGTTGCTTTAATAAGTTATCACCCAATTGAGCCCCGAGCTGTGCTATGACATTATCCTTACATAAACTCATTGAGTCATATACAGATTCTGTAATGTATACTGGTTTTTCCTTGTCAATGTCATAAAAATTCCATGCCTTATGACCGCTGTTTCCTGTGACCATGTAAACGAAAAACCTTTTCTCCTTCCATGCTAATGCCTGGAACCCATACCATAGGTCTCCTTTTTTGAGAGGTATGATGATGTATTCTGATAGAGTTTGAATTGCTCCATTAAATTTTATTTTATTTCCTTTGGGACTATATCTCCAGTCACTCTGAACCTCAATCCCACGATTCTCAATGTATCCTGATGGACCTTCGGGACCTGAAGGCATATCAGTGAATCCTGCTGGTTCAGGTACTAAAAACAGACCTCCATCATTCATCGGTGCATCGAGTGCTTTCGGTGCAGATGGTGTGCCGAAATCCAATCCTGAAGAAAATGACATAATCTCATCGGTTGATAGTGCCTTTTCCTCATGACCGTCTTGGTTATCCTGAGTGTTCTGAGTGTCTATTTTTTGTACAGGTTTTTGATCAAAATTTAACCCAGTGTCGAAAGTCGGAATTTCATCCATTCCTTTTTCCTGATCGTCATTCTCATCCTCTTTGGCATCATCCTTGAAAAGGGTCTTCAGGGTCTTCAGTCCTGCCCCTCGTTTTTCGTTAGCATATAGCGAAAATTCCCTTGGGTGATTCTCCTTCAGGTATCCGAAAAGGTTCGTAGAATATTCACAATTGAAGCATTTCACTGCGGCATTGTCGTATGAAGGTTTGATGTAAAGGTGTAAACGGTGCTTTCTCATCCATGAACCGCCCTCATTACATATCGGGCAACAAACGGAAATGTCAGAAGGACCAACATTGCCTATGGTATCATATGGATGTACCATCATCCAATATTTTTTGTCAATCTCATCGAGGTATTGTGCCATGAAGGCTCCTTTTTTGTTTTTATAAATAATATCATATAATAGATTTTATCAAAATAATGCTTAATTTTATGTGCATGTTCTGATAACCTTAATCTAATAAATTTAAAACTGGAGAATATTATGAATGATAAAATTTTAAATGAAAGTGTAAGACAATCTTTTGAGAACCTTACGGCCAAATACTCGATTTCTGAGTGTAATTACATCATAACAAATTCTCTTGCTATACTTGGAGATAAAAAAGTTCAACCAAGTAAAGAAACAAAATTAACTGAAGCATCATTGAAAAGGATAAACAGGTACAAATATCCTGAGAGATTGGCATCTCTCATTAATATTACAATGGATAAGACTGAAGAATGGGCTAATTTCAGTTTTACAAAACTTGCTCTTCAATCTTAATGCATTAAAAATCTAAAAAATCATCCAATGAGTTTGTATTTTTTGATTCATATTTTGCACTGTAAAATTTGTTAATGTTATTTACATGTAGTGGGAGTTTTTCATCCGTAAAATATTCCAATATTCCATTGGGATTATAATTTACTTCTACAGTATTAAACTCATGAATAATTTTATCTTGAACATCCTCTGGAACCTCTGTAAAATCTACAAGAACTTTATTTCTAGCAAAATTATCTTTGTACATGTTATGCTCACTAAAAAATTCATTCAATGAGTCATTGCATACACAATGTTTTTCTGCTTTTTTTATTCCATAAGGTTTTGTTTTAAAGATATTTTTTGAATCTTTTAATTCGCCTTTTTTCTTACCGCTCTTTACAACATCATAAATATCATAATTTTTCACGAGTTCATCCCAAATATCCATTTTTGTGACTGTCTTTACGCATTCTGAATTTATGTTATTTTCTTTTAGGTAACCAATGAATTCGTCACTAAAATGAGACATTCCTGTTACAGTCGGCACATTATCGCCCTTATCACCAATTAATCCATGAATGATTGTAAATCTTGACATTGGCCCAAAATCCGTTTGAACAATTTCTGATTCAAAATCCGTTAAAAATTGGTCCTCTTTTTTTATAGGATCCCACATTCTAACATCATTATGTGCTTGAACCTGTTTCCAGTCATGATCAGATGTCACGAGAATGATATCCATTTCATTGCCATATTTTATTGCTATTGTGCCTGCTATATCATCAGCCTCGGCTTCATTTACTCGTATAACTTTGAAAGGAAAATTCTCTTTGATTTTTTCTAACATTTTGTCAGTTTCTTCAAAAAATTCCTCAAAATTTACGTCATTATCCTCTTTAGCCTTGCTTCTGTTAGCCTTATAATCTGGATAAAATCTTTTTCGCCAGTTATCTTGACCATCTATTGCTAGTATGATTTCATTTTTGAATTTATTTTTTATGAATTGAAGTGAGTTGAATAATAAAGATTTGTGATATTGAATAAAATCTTCAGTAACAAACAGCCCATCTTTTTTTCTGGGCTTTGCTTGTTGTAATGCAATAAAAAGGTTTCTCATATTCAAGTGACTAAAATCCACTATCGTTATCGATTTTTTCATATGTTTCCTTTTATTTTATTTTTTGTCCTTTAATCCTAAGATGACCTAAAGGTCATCTAAAAAGTCAAGACTTGCATCTGAACTAGCAGATGCTGCTGGAGCAGGTTGAGTAGGTTGTGTTTCAGCCACTGGTGCTGTAGGTTGAGCTGGAGCAGTTTCAGCCACTGGTGCTGTAGGTTGTGCCGATGCTTCCTGTACTGGTTGTACTGGTTGTACTGGTGCTGCTACTGGTTGTGTCGGTGCTGAAGTATCAGTGTTTGTGGTCACGCCTACAATACCAGCAACTACATTTTTGAATTGAATTGGATCGACAAATTCTGGTTGATATGCTTCAAGAACAAATTTCATTTTTGTTTTTAGTTCTTCATAAGTTTCAAAAGCCTCAGGTTTCATGAATTCCTCTAATTTGAAAGCATTGTTGATAATATCATTTTTTGCTTCTTCACCATCTGTGTATATAGAACTTGGTGCCATAATTTCTGTAGCATCATAGTTTAAGAAACCAGCAACTTTTGCTATTTTTAATTTAATATTACATCCAGTTAATGGATTGAATAATTGTTTTGGTTCTTCACCCATTGCAATTTCTGAATCTGATGGCTGTAATGCTGCCATAAATTTATCTTTAAGTTTTGTTCCAAATTCCCATAAGAAAATTTTACCTTCATTTTGAGGGTTTGAAGGGTCTTTGATAACCTTGATGTTACACATAAATTTAATTTTTCTACTAAATTTCTTAGCTTCTTTTTTACCTTCTTCAGTACCAATATTATAAAGTGCTGACCAAAGCTCTGATGCTGGACAAGGTTCTCCAATTGTTTCTGGTGAAATATTGATGTACCATCTTTTTTTCTTGTTTAGATTATCAAATGATTGGAATGCATGGTTATATCTCTGAATAAACGGAGTACCTGTTGGGTCTGGAAGTAATCTGATAATCGCTCCACCATTGTCATTCTCGTCCCTACTTAATTTCCAAAATCTATCATCATCATAATTTTTCTTACCGCCTGATGTTACATTTGCACCTAAGTTTTTCTCTAATGAACCCCAGTCCATGCTACCATTACTAAAATCTAATCCTGCCATATTTTTCTCCTAACGTATTTTAACGCGTATTTTAATTTCATATCTTTTAAGGACTTAAATGTTGTTGGTCCATATTTTGTATTCTTATGATATAATTATATTAAGTTTTTACTTAATTTTTATAAAATTCTAATATAATTTTATCAACATTGTAAATGCTTCTTTTTGACTTTAATAAATTTTCTTTGCAAGGAAGCATTTGTAAATTTTCTTTTGAAGCAATTATAAAAATAGGAATATTTTTCATAAATCCTTCAAAAACACTAATTTTATGATCAAGGTGATAATCACTATATGATCTAATTAGGTTATATGGGTTTATGGTGTCATGATATTTTTTAAAAATCTTTTCACTGAGTGTTCTAACTAATTTTGAATACCTATCAAAGTCATTCCTATCTTCATCTTTTATCCAAAAACCAGATAGCATTTTTGTTCTTTTTTCATTTTCCTTAATTTGTACAGGATTATTATAATATTCATAGCCGTATCTATCTAATTTTGTTAATTTAGATTTTTCTTTCATAACTTCTGTTTGTGTGTAAAATTCACAACCATGACGAGATAAGTTTGTATTTATCATTTTTTGCTTTACTTCTGAACTCTGCGAAGCAAAATCAAACCCATATGTTTTTCTATTTGTTGATTTTCTTTTTTCTATGACTTCATTCCAGTTATCTTTGTCATTCAAAGATTTTGATATTTTCTTGCCATTTGTGACATAATCTGTATTATTTACTCCTAATAATTTTTTATCTTTATCGTTATTAGAACATTTGGAAGAACAAAATTTATGGAATCCTTTATTGAAACTTATAAATTTAGGAATATTAGTACATTCACTTGATTGACAGTAAGGCATACTCATGTCATTATATATACAGTATATTTCCTCTTTTGAGATTTTGATTTGATTGATGATACGAGAATTCAATCTTCCATCAGACCGTAATAGATTTTCTTGAATATATTCTTTGGTTATTTTATCAGGTATTTCATTAATCACTAACATATCTCCTTTTTTATATATAGTATTATATACAAAATTTACTTAATTTATGAAAATGGATTATTAGATTGTTTGAAGATTGTTATGCCTAAACAGCATATCAGATGTAGTTTTATATTCATCATTTTTCATCGTATTCTAAAGTTTTTAAAGTATTCATCATTTTCAACGTATTTATGATATTATTTATATTTTTAGAATGTTCTAATTCCTGGTTTTGAGATGCCTTTTGTCTTTCGTCCAGCCGAAGCACCATCGTTATTTTTCCATGTTTTTGTTTTATGGCAGGTAGGACATAAAACCATGAGATTATCGTCATGACAATTTGCTGGGTCGCCATCAATATGGTCCACTTCAAGAACCTTGATTGTATCATACGAACCATCGAAATAATCTTCCTTCATTCCACAACTAAAACCCAATCTTCCGTCCTTATTTTGACAGTATGGAATATCATATTTTTTGCCTCTGTATGTCTTGCTATTCTGCATTTGAGTATATGAGTCGTATTTGCTATTTTTTATAGCAACAGCATCATTAAAACATTTGGCGCATGCTGGTTTTCCTGTTAAGCATGATATCCTAGGAGGAAATGAACCATCCTTCCTCTTTGAAGAAATTGATCCTTTTGCAGCAGGTTTGCCACACGAACATTTATATATACTATATGATTCCCATTTATATTTTTTTACATTTTTCATAATTCTCTCCTAGTACCATAC
>Ga0256828_1000677_pt1 | contig 22280 bp, 16 predicted proteins | sample CV88metaG_FD_185993 | JGI IMG/M metagenome (GOLD analysis project Ga0256828, IMG submission 185993) | Hydrothermal vent microbial communities from East Pacific Rise, Pacific Ocean - CV88 | ecosystem: Environmental > Aquatic > Marine > Hydrothermal vents | place: Pacific Ocean: East Pacific Rise...
CTGCACACAAAGCAGAGATGAGCAAGGTACTTATTCCTATGAAAAACTATGAGAGAGACTTGGATGATATTCCAGATGAGGTTAAAGAGTCTTTAGAGATTGTAGGGGTAAAAAAGATAGAAGAGGTGCTCAAACAAGTACTTATATAAAAGTACTTGTGAGTGTTTTAAACGATTACTGTTTCCATTTTTTTCATAAGGTCATCTTGACGGATAGGCTTCATAAGAAATCCATTTGCTCCATTTTCCAATGCTTCGCTTTTTTTAGTTTCATCAGTTGTCAGCACAATAATAGGTAACTGTTTAAGGCTCTCATCTGCACGGACAACTTTGAGCATCTCTATCCCACCCATTACAGGCATGATAATATCAAGTAAGATTAAGTCAACATCATCTCTGCTTTTAAGAACACCGATGGCATCTGAGCCATTTTTTGCTTCTATTACTTCTTTTACATTGCCACTTTTCATGAGCATCGATTTGAGTAGTTTTAAGTTGATCATATCATCATCTACAGCAAGTACTGTGAGATCTGTTCTTGTCATTTATCTATCCTTTGGTATTTATATATATTTTTTGATTATACTCTCGAGGAGTGTTTTATCTACAATATTTGCTATTACTTCATTGACTGCTTCTTCTTCCTCTTGATTCATCTCATTGCTGATAGCATCTTTTAAGAGGATGAGGTATGTATGTGTACCTTTTTCTTCGCTGATTTGTGCAACAAAACGAGCGAATTCTTTGAGTTCAAGTTTTTCTGCTTCTTTATCAAAGAGTACGATTTTATAAGCACCGTTTTTGATCTTCTCATTAAGCTCATCTGGTGAGTTTGCTACATCATAAGTGTAACCCAAACTGTCAAGAAGTTTTGTGAAAAGTTTTGTCTCAAACGGGCTTTTCTTCGCTACTAAGATATCTGCAGTATAGTGAGGTGCTCCTTCTTGAGTTTTTTCTTCCTCTTGAAGCTCAGATATCTCAATGCTATCTTTTACTTCTTCTACAACTTCTTCGCTTTTGTGTGTTTGTGAAGATACTGTTTCTTGTTTGTTTTGTTCTGTTTCTTCTTCCTCAGAATCATCGGTGATATGATCTGCTAAAAAGTGGTTTAGCAGCGTCACGATCTCTGCCCGTACAAGTGGTTTTGTAGTGTACTCATCAAGTCCTGCTTTTAAGAAGCGTTCTCTGTCACCTTTGAGGGCATTAGCAGTCAGAGCAATGATTGGTACGTGAGGTTGATTGTACTCCTCTTCATACTCTAAGATCTCCTGTGTTGCTTCTACACCATCTAAAAATGGCATCTGGATATCCATAAAGATCAGGTCATAGTTACCATCTTTTCTTTTTTGGAATGCTTCAAGACCATTGGATGCGATGTCAACTGTAAGGCCAAGATCTTCTAAGGTACGCTTGATTAGTTTTTGGTTGATGATATTATCTTCAGCAACTAAAACATTGGCTTTGAAGCGAGATGAATCAGCATCAAATTTTTTACGTTTAGCACGTTTTGCTTTTTGTGCTTTAAAGTTTTCATTGTTGTAGTTCTCTAGTGCCGAGACAAGCTTAGTGTTATTGAGAGGCTCATAGATAGTTTTAAATATATCAAGTGCCATAGAGTCGATCTTGCGCATAAAGTATGACTTCGTAAGTAAAACAAGTTCCTCTGGCATTTCTGAATATTCATGGAGCTCATCTTCATTCGCATATTCATAATCTACAAATAAAAGATCATAGCTTACCTGTTTTTGTATCGTCTCTAGCTCATTTTGATCTTTAAATGTTGTGTAGTTTACACCGTAGTATGTGAGGTACTCATGAAGGTACTTATCTTGACGTTTTGTTTTATGTGAAGATTCTAAGATAAGTGCATTTACACCTGAGTAAGCATCTTTGAGTGACTCTTTTGTGCTAGGAACTTCTTCAAAATCAAGTGTAAAGAAGAATGTCGTTCCTTCACCTGGTTCAGAGTGTAAGTCAAGTTGTCCACCCATAAGCTCGATAAAGCGAGATGAAATCGTGAGTCCAAGACCTGTACCACCATATTTTCTGGTAATGGAAGTATCGGCTTGTGAGAATGCTTCAAAGATTTTTGCTTTTTGCTCACTTGTTACACCAATACCACTGTCTTGTACTTCAAAACGAACTTTTGTAACACCCTCTTGATCACTCTCAAGTCTACGGATATCAACATTGATGGCACCTGAAGAACTTGTAAATTTAACAGCATTTGAGAGAAGGTTGATAAGAACCTCTTTGATCTTAGTAGGATCCCCTTTGAGAGGTTGCTCAAGAGATGGATCGATGAAGCATCCAAGGTCAATATGTTTCTCACTCGCACGCACTGCATAAACTTCAACTGCGCTCTCAAACTCTTCGATAGGATTAAAGATAATATCTTCAATCTCAAGTTTGTTTGATTCGATTTTTGAGAGGTCAAGAATGTTGTTGATAATCTCTAGAAGGTTCTCTGAAGATTTTTCAATGATATCAACAAACTCTTTTTGCTCCTCTTGAAGACCTGTATCTTTGAGTAACTCTGTAAACCCAACGATTCCGTTTAGTGGTGTACGAATCTCATGCGACATATTTGCCAAGAACATTGATTTTGCTTCGTTTGCTTCAAGAGCTGCTTCTTTATCTTTTTTCGTTTGTTCAATGATACGCTCAAGAAGTGCATAGGCTTCTGCAGTACCTTCTGCAGTATGTAGATTGATGTTTGTTGTCGCATCTAAGTCTGTTAAGCCTTGTGTATCTTCAGCAACTTTTTTAAGAACCTCTTCAAGGTTTTTGATGTTTCTTGCGATCTCATTTGAGAGTAAAAAGCCCAAAATCGCCAAAATAAGAGAGATAAACCAGATAGTAAGTGTAATGGCAAGAAATTCAAGAGCTTCAGTTTTTACGGCTATTGCACGTGCATCCATTGCAGTTAAAAGAGTATCTTCTGCTTTTGTAAGGAGGTTTGTTTTCTCTGAAAGCATAGCAAACCAGATACCCGCATTTGTATCATATTCACCACTGGAAGCTGCTGTTAAGATACTGGCACGCTCACTGTTGATATCTTCAAGGAGTTCTTGTGCATCTTCATTTTTAAAGATGGCATTGAGTTTTGCTACTACATCTCTGTCTTTAATCGTGTCATAACTGATAGCATCTGCTTTGGCAATTAACGAGATCCATTTGTTTATCTCCTCTTCATCAAGCTCAGTTGAACGAGCAATTGCATAAGAGATAAAGTCACGTTCATCTGCAGTTGCAGCATTTGCACGTACCAAAGAGATATAAGATGTTGCATACTCATTAATGAGAGGATCGAGCTGATCAAGAGTAATGGCTTCAAGTTCTTTGATACCTCTCTTTTCTGCTGCACCGTAAACTTTTTCATAGATATCTTCAAAAGTTGCTTCATGTGCATCAACAAGTTTTCGCATCTTTTTAATCTGTTGCAGCGATGCTTCAAGAGAAGCTACTCTTTGACATGTTGGACATGCTTTTTCGCCTGCTGTATGATCATGTAGTTTTGCTTCATTTTTGATGTGGTTAAGATAAAGAGCCTCTTTTGCATCAACGATACGGCGCTGTTTAATAAGTGATTTGAGTGTATTTGGAGATGAATTTCCCAAGTACATAACGGTCATACCACGCTCACGCGAGATGTTGTTTATAAGATCATTGAGCTCTCTGTTAATAGAGAGTTTATCTTGAAGTACCTGCGCTGCTTTGTAGTTTTCATAAGAGTTGTAAACAAAGTAACTGGTAATGGAAATTAAAATGATAATCGGAAAAAGACTTATAAGTCTTAGCCTGTTTTTAAGTCCTAACTGCATAGTTTACGCTCCTACTGCCGATATTTGAATCAACTGTTTTTCCAGTAAATCGATAGAGTGAATGATCTCCTCTTTTTGTGTTGAATGAACAACTTTTGTTAATTCATCAGTAAACGCTTCTAAGCGCATATTGTCACTCATTCCTTTAAGTTTTAAAGCTTCGCTTTTCATAGTCGTAAAATCCTCTGCCTCTACAGCTTCTCTCATCTTAGAAAGAGTAGCAAGAGACTCTTTTTCAAAGTCTGCAAAAAGTTCATTGAAGTCTTCAATACTTAGCCCAATTTGAGCAGCAACTGCCTCTTTTGAGTATGATAAGCTTGGAGTCCCTTCATCATTTTTTTGATCGATTCTCTCTGTTTCTTTTATTTCTAATGCCTCAAAACTCTCTTCTTGCGGAATTTCTTGGGGTTCATCTTTTTGAAGGAGTAGATCTTGTTGATAAAAGTCATCGTCTGCAAGTTCGGGAATATCTATTTGAAGGGGTACCTCTTCATCTGAGATTTGAAGTGTGTTATCATTTTCATCATCAAAAGATATATCTAATCTGTCATCCTCTGTTGTTGTAAGTTCTTGAACTTCTTCTTGTGATGCTAAATGTGTTTCAGGAAGCTCTTCTTCTCCTGCTAATCTTTGCATGATGATATAAAAAGCATCAATATTTTCACGAATTACACCAGCATCAGATGTTGCACTGACACTTGAGAGAACTTCATGTGCATCTTCTACTCGAAGATTTGCAGCAACTCCTTTGAGTTTATGTGCCAGGATTTTTACATTGTCTATATCTCCTTCATCCAAAGAAGTGTAAATCTTTGGTTTAAACTCTTGTGCCTGGAGTATAAAGTCTTGAATAAACTCTTCAATAAGGTCAAGCGGTAGTCCAAGCTCGCGTGACGCAATGTTTGGATCATAAACAAAACCACTGTTTGCTAGGTTCTGCGCAGCTTTTGTAGCTGATGGTGATGCTTGTGTTGCTACCTTTGTTTTTGTCTGAGTTGGAATAACTTCCTGTTCCACAGCTACTTCATTCAACATATCTTCATCATCTTGAAAGATGGATTCATCGATATCAATCGAAAGATCACTAAAATCTTCTTCTTTGGTTTGTTCTGTAAGGTTTAACTCTTCTTTGTATGTAGTAGCAGGAGTTGTAATAGTTGTTTCTGGTTCAACTAAAAGGGTTTGTTTAGGTGTAGCAACTTCTGTAATCGTAGGTGAAGCTGATGGAATAATAGTTGCTGGCTCATGTGGTGCTACTTCTGGAAGTTCTCTATCTAAAACACCTGCTGATAGGTTTTGAGTTTCATCACTAGATAATGAACGCAGTCCATGAAGATGGATCATATATGCAGGTACACTTGGATTATCTGCGAGGTAGGCTTTATTTAGACCAAGTTTTGCAGTGAAAGTTTTAGCATTGACATTGATGAGTACTTTTGCCTCTTCACCTTCGTCTGCATAGGCTATAAAGTCGATCCAGTGAACATGTTTGAAGTTATGTACATAGCCAGGTGTTTTGACAAAAAGATCTGCAAAATCATTGACTTCTGCTTTTAAATCAGCAAGTGTTGCAAATCCGAGGATTTTTAAATCTTTCTCCTCTATTCCTAAAAACTCTTTTTGATAATTGTATATTAACATGTTTCCTACCTTACTTTTATTTTTCTGCTTCGAGCATTTTTCTGTATGTCTCTTTGTTCTCTTCTATATCTTTTGGTGATGCTGCACGTCTTACCGCAATATAACCTGTGATAGTGTCATTTGCATCTTTGATTGGGAGAATTTCAGTATCGACCCAGTAGTATCTTCCATCTTTTCGAAGATTTTTAATAAGTCCGTTCCATGCTTGGCCACTTTGTATTGTGCTCCACATCTTTTCAAAAACGGTTTTTGGCATATCGGGATGGCGGATAATATTGTGAGGTTGATTCAGGAGTTCATCTATTGTATAGCCTGAGATATTGCAAAAAGCTCTGTTGGCATAGGTGATATTTCCTTTTGCATCAGTTTGAGAAATTATAGTGCCCTCTTCAACAGGAAACTCTTCATCTATAGGTGTGACTTTATTCATAAAAAAACCTTATAAGTTAGTCGAGATAACTAAAAATATCACAAATATATCATAAAGCACTGAAAAAAAAACTTATTTATAAAAATTCTTGATAGTTTTTGCATCTTTTTGGTTTAAAAGCTCACTAATTTCTTCTTCAGAAACATTTTTAAGAGCTTCAAAAGTTCCAAAATGGTTGAGCAGTTTTTGTATTTTAGCCGCTGAAATACCGTGTAAACTTAAAAGTTTACTCTCCTGGTCAAGCTTGAGTTTTGTTTTTTTATGGAAGTTGATGGCAGTTCTGTGCGCTTCATCTCGAAGACGCTGGACCCATTGGAGTCTTTTGTCAGACTCTTTGAGCCCAAAGATATCATCTTCTGTATAGATGATGTCCTTTGCCTTCCCTTTTGCACGGTGTGCTTTTGCATCTACTTTTTCTTTGGATATGGCGATGACATCCAGATTGACTCCGCATGACTCTACAATATCAAGCGCAAGTTTTAAGAGGGTAGCTCCTCCGTCGATAACCCACAGATCAGGTGGTGGGTTCTTTTCAAAACTGGCAACTCTGCGTGAGAGTGTCTCACGCATCTGTGCATACTCATCTTTTGCTTCAAGATGGTAAGTGCGGTAGGATTTTTTATCAAACTTGCCGTTATCATAGACTGCCATGGCACCGACTGTTGCCATGCCAGACATATGTGAGTTGTCAAATACTTCGACCCTGTTTGGAAGTGCGTTAAGATCACAGAGCTCTTTGATCTCTGAAAGTATCTCGTTTTGCTCTTTTTTCGTCTCTTTTAAAAGCTCTTTTGCATTGAGCAGGGCTAGATCTATAAGCTCTTTTTTCTTCCCTCTTTGTGGAACGCTCAAAGAAGCCTTTTTCTCAAAGAGACGAGAAAGGTGTTCAGTGATGACAGCTTGGTCCTCAAACTCCTCGGCAAGTAAAATAGGGGCAATGATAGGTGGTTTTTGATCTTTGTAAAAGTCAAGCAGCGCTCGTGAATAGAGTTCGTTGATATCGTACTCCTCTTGGAGAATGACAGTGTCGTGTGATGAGGAGATAATTTTTCCGTGACGCATAAATATGCGTACTATGACAGCTTTTTTCTCGTTGTTGGTTACAACAAAGATATCGTAGTTCTCATCTGTGGCAAAATCTATCTCACTTTTTATCTCTGAGCGGCTTATCTTGTCTATACGGTCACGCAACTCGGCAGCCTCTTCAAAACGAAGCTCCTCAGCGTAGTATTCCATCTTTTTTTGCAGCTCTTTTAGCAGCAGTTTTTTGTTTTTTATCAGTTTTGTTGCGTAGTTTACTTCTTGTTGGTAGCGCTCTTTTGTCACAGGAAGCTCACAGGGACCAAGACATTTGTCTATCTGATGATACAAGCAGAGTTTTTTTGACTTTAGACAGCCCTTTTTTTGCACCAGTTTACAGAGCTCATAGAGTGAGTTTAAGATATCGCGTGCACCGACACTGTAGGGACCATAGTAGATGATGGACTTACTGCTGAGCACTTTTCTTGTGATATCAAAGCGAGGGTACTGCTCGCTGGTATCTATGTAGATATAGGGGTAGGTTTTATCATCACGAAGGAGGATGTTGTACTTTGGATTGAGCTGCTTTATAAGCGAGTTTTCCAAAATAAGTGCATCATGTTCAGAGTTTACTACTATGTAGTTGAGTGAAGCGGTCTGCTCAAGCATTTTGACGATGCGTGAGGAGAGTTTGGTGTTTGGTCTAAGCTCAGGTGTAAAGAGCCAGTAGCTTTTTACCCTGTTTTTAAGATTTTTGGCTTTTCCGATATAGAGGAGCTTGCCGTTTTTGTCAAAGTATTGGTATATCCCGGGTTGAGCGGGGAGTTGTTCGATGGTTTCTTTAAGATTCATGGCGTTTTTTTACAATGTTTTGGATAGTTTTGAAAATCTCTTGGAGTTTTTCATCATGGACAAGGATCTCAAACTCCCCTTTTGCTTTCTCTTGATAGTAGGGAATAGTGTCAGGGTTAAAAAGAGCCTCTTTTTTAGGTGTCGGTGTGTGGCTGACAAAGGCACGAATATCATCTATTTGCATCTCTTGGCACTCTTTTGGACGAACAAACTTTAAAGCGCTTTTAATGCTTTGTATACTATTATCAAACTCTTGTTTAGCACCTGGATGGTTAAGTACAAAAAATAAAATAGAGTTTTTTATGTAGGCAAATTTGATCATCTTTTGTAATGGTGGTGAGAAGCTGCGCTGAATCATTTCAATACAGCGAAAAGAAGATAACTTGGCAAATTGAGGTTTATTTTGAATAGATTTAAGAATATCAGAAGCGCGTTTCATATGTGTATTATAGCAGGCTTTTTGTTTAGTCTGAGTGGCTGTGGTTATAAAGCACCGCCTTACTACGAAGAAGATGCTCCTAAAGGGGATAAAAATGTGGAGTTTCACTACAAAAAGAAGCAGTTTGAGACTGTGGAAAATAATGCGAGTTGTCAATAATGTTTCAGTATGATGTCATAATAATCGGTGCCGGGGTAGCAGGTCTGTATGCTGCGATGAAGTTGCCACCTGAGAAAAAAGTCCTTATCATAAACAAACGCCAGCCTTTTAAGTGTAATACTTTTTATGCTCAAGGGGGTGTAGCACTTGCTCGGGATGAAGCTGATGTTCCTGTGCACATACAAGATACGCTAGCAGCAGGTGACGGACTGTGTGATGAGGAGGCTGTTGCAGTACTGAGTCAGTTCTCACGTGAGGCAATTGATGATCTTATAGAGAATGGTTTTGAGTTTGATAAAGATGATAAAGGCAATCTGCTCTATACCCGTGAAGCTGCACACTCTTGTGAGCGTATACTTCATGCTGGAGGAGATGCTACAGGACGTTACCTGCACCACTTTTTACTCTCGCAAAATCCTCACGCAATGCTTAGTGATGCACGTGTGGTCGATCTGCTTATAAAAGATGGAGTCTGTTATGGTGTAACGGTACTGGAGCATCGTAAAAGCTATAACCTTTATGCAAAAGATGTCATCATAGCCAGTGGTGGAGTAGGTTCACTCTATGAGTATCATACAAATGCACCGTGTATTAGTGCTGATATGCAGGGTCTTTGTGTGATGAAAGGAATAGAGCTTGATCGCATGGAAATGTTGCAGTTTCATCCTACCGTTTTTGTAAACTCAAGTGGAGCACAAAAGATGCTGCTTACTGAAGCACTCAGAGGTGAGGGGGCTTCCATAGAAGATGAAAATGGTAAGCGCTTTTTGTTTGAGTATGATGAGCGCGGGGAGCTTGCCTCACGCGATATCGTCTCCAAGTCTATCTATAAGTACAAAAAGAAGAGTGGTTTGCAGGTATATCTTAATCTTGAAAATTTTGATGAAGCGTACTTTGAACACCGTTTCCCAAACATCTATAAAAACCTGCGAGCACTTGGATATAAAGTACCAAAAGACAGAGTGCCAATCTCACCGGCTTTTCATTATGCCATCGGTGGGATAAAAACAGATTTAAGTGCAAGAGTACCAAGTGTCAAAAATCTTTATGCTATTGGTGAGGTAGCCTCAACACGTGTTCACGGAGCTAATCGTCTTGCTTCAAACTCTCTGCTTGAAGGTTTGGTCTTTGGAAAGTTGGCGGTTGAAGCCATCTTGTCAGAAGAGAGTAAAACAAAACCATTTGTAGAGTTTGCAGTAAGTGATGATGTGATGAGTTTAAAAGATGATAAGCTTAAAAAGAACCAGTTACGCCATATAATGTGGGAAAATGTTTCAATAATTCGAACAAAAACCGGATTGACTGATGCTTTAGAGATGATTAATGCTCTTTTAAATGAAAATATTGGTAAACTATTAAAATTTCGTTTGCTCACAGCACGAGAAATAGTGCGAAGTGCATTACAAAGAGGTGAATCCATAGGGGTTCATACTATAGAGGAGATATAAATGGAACATTCTACTGTTGTAGAAGGCGCAGTAGCTGCTGCTCAGCATGCTGCATCTGACATAAACTTGGCAACGACATGGGTTGGTTGGCTGAGTTTAGCTGTATTTGTTATAGCATATTATTTTATTGCTACAGAAGAGAGATATGAGGTAAATAAAGCAAAACCTGCACTATTTGCAGGTACATTTATGTTTATGCTGATAGGTATTTACTATTCGATTAATGGGCTTGATCCTAATCCACTGCATAATGAGTTGGAGCATCTGATCTTAGAGATTGCTGAGATCTTCTTCTTCTTACTTGTTGCAATGACATACATTGAGACGCTGATTGAGCGTGGTGTGTTTGATCTTATGAAGTATAAACTGGTTTCAAAAGGTTACAGCTATAAAAAGCTTTTCTGGTTAACAGGCCTGTTAGCATTCTTTATCTCTCCTGTAGCAGATAACTTAACAACAGCACTTATCCTTTCAACTGTTCTCTTTACAATTGATAAGAAAAATATGGCATTTTTGGTTCCCGGTGCTATCAACATCGTTGTTGCTGCAAATGCAGGTGGTGCATGGTCTCCGTTTGGTGACATCACAACACTTATGGCCTGGACTGCACAAAAGGGTGAATTTGTAGATTTTCTTTATCTTTTCCCTGCATCATTTTTAGGTTGGTTCATTACAGCTTTCTTACTCTCCATGTCAGTACCTTCAGGTGAGCCTGCTTTTAATCCTGCGACAGAGAAAAAACCAGAAGTTCAAGATGGTGGTATGGGTGTTGTTTATCTTGGTGTCGGTACGATTGTGATCGCAGTTCTTGGACATCAATTTTTCCATTTCCCGGCAATGTGGGGTATGATGTTTGGTCTTGCGCTGCTTAAACTTTATTCAGTACATCTTGAAAAAAGCAAACAACATACTTTTAATATCTATGTAAATATGCAAAAAGTAGAAAATGATACACTCCTTTTCTTCTTCGGTATCCTTTCAGCTGTAGGGGCTCTTCACTTCTTAGGTTTCTTAGAGTATATTCACGAACTTTACGGGATGATAGGTTCAACGGCAGCTAACATAGGTGTAGGTTTCCTCTCAGCAGTAGTTGATAATGTTCCTGTAATGAGTGCAATCTTAAAATCTTCACCATCAATGGGTGTAGATCAATGGATGCTAGTAACAATGACAGCTGGTGTTGGTGGAAGTCTTATCTCTTTTGGTTCAGCAGCAGGTGTTGGTGTCATGGGTCGTCTAAGAGGTATCTACACTTTTGGTAGCCATATGAAACATGCATGGACTATTTTGGTAGGATACATCGTTTCTATCATCATCTGGTATGTGCAGTTTGAAATTATGGGACTTTACTAAAAAATTCTTCATTCTTAGGGAGTCTTCCCTAAGATTTTTTTCTTCATAAATCAAATCTTAATCTTGTTTTTGCTATCCTTTTACACTTACTTATAATTCAAAGGCATTTCTATGAAAAATGTTAGCATCATCGTTTTAGATTTTGGTTCTCAATATACACAACTTATCGCTCGTCGTCTTCGTGAAGATAAAATCTACTGTGAGATTCTTCCGTATCACACAAAAGTAGAAGATATCAAAGCAAAGAACCCTAAAGGTATCATTCTATCTGGTGGTCCATCTTCAGTTTATAATGAAGACGCATACGAGGTTGACCAAGCTGTTTATGATATGGGTATTCCCGTCCTTGGTATCTGTTATGGTATGCAGAGAATTGCAGTTGACTTTGGTGGCAGTGTAATTAGATCGGATCACCATGAATATGGTAAAGCAGAGTTAGAGATTGTTGGTTATCCTGATAATGTTTCTCCACTTTTTAAAGATTGTGAAAACCACCGTATCGTTTGGATGAGTCACTCAGATAGAGTTGAAACACTTCCGGAAGGTTTTAAAGTGATAGCAACTTCAGATAACTCTCCATATGCCGCGATTGCAAATGATGAAAAACGCGTTTATGCAATGCAGTTTCACCCAGAAGTACAGCATACTGAAGAGGGTTACTTGATGCTTCGTAACTTTGCAAAAAACATCTGTGGTGTTACTGAAAAATGGAAAATGGAACACTTTTTAAAAGAGCAGATTGCCAAGATCCGTGAGCAAGTCGGTGATGGAAAAGTACTTTGTGGACTGAGTGGTGGAGTAGATAGTAGTGTTGTTGCTGCTATGCTCTATGAAGCAATCGGTGATCAGCTTGTCCCTGTATTTGTTGACAATGGGCTCCTTCGTAAAGGTGAGCGTGAGCAGGTTGAGCAGGTATTTAAAGTAAATCTTAAAGTACCTTTGGTTGTTGCTGATGCAAAAGATCTTTTCTTAGATCGCCTCAAAGGTGTAGATAATCCAGAAGAGAAACGTAAGATCATTGGTCACACTTTCATTGAAGTTTTTGAGCAAGAGGCGAAAAAACATGAAGGTATCAAATTCTTAGCTCAAGGGACACTCTATCCGGATGTTATCGAGTCAATCTCTGTCAATGGTCCAAGTGAAGTTATCAAATCACACCACAATGTTGGTGGACTTCCTGACTGGATGGATTTTGAGCTTATTGAACCATTGCGTGAGCTCTTTAAAGATGAAGTACGTAAAATCGGACTAGAACTTGGTCTTCCAGAGTCTATGATTAATCGTCATCCATTCCCTGGTCCGGGTCTTGCGATTCGTATCATGGGTGAAGTAAATCCTGCTGATTTAGACCTCTTGCGTGAGGCTGATGTAATTTTACTTGATGAGCTAAAAGCAAGCGGATACTACGCAAAAACATGGCAGGCATTTGCAGTACTTCTTAATGTGAAATCTGTTGGTGTTATGGGTGATAACCGTACATATGACAACACAGTATGTGTTCGTGTTGTTGAAGCTGTAGATGGAATGACAGCGACATTTGCACACCTTCCACACGATCTTTTAGAGAGAATATCGAGAAGAATCATCAATGAAGTTGATGGAATCAACCGTGTGGTATATGATATATCAAGTAAACCACCAGCTACTATAGAATGGGAGTAAGCGAGAGCTTATCCCATGCGTCCTATCTATCTTTTCTCCATTTCTTCTCATCCTGATGCCATCAGCGTTAACTCTTTAGATATTACTTTTTTAAAACCAGAAATTGATTTCTCAGCCTATGATGCTTTGATTATTACTTCAAAGCAAGCAAGTAAAGCACTTATGCAGTATGATAAAAAAGAGTATATTCATCTACCGGCTTTGTGTATCTCCAAGCAGAGTGCCAAAAGTTATGAAGCGCTTGGCGGTAAAGTTCTAGCCATAGGTGAGGGTTATGGAGATACTTTAGTAAAGAAAATAAAATCGTTTGATAAAACAAAAAGGTGGCTCTATCTTCGAGCACAAGTTGTTGCTTCAAACTTTGTAGAAATTTGTAAAAATGAAGGCTATCATATAGATGAAGCAATCGTTTATGAGAGTCAATGTTCCAAAGAGATACTGAGTATAAAAGTAGAAGAGGATGCTGTTTTGATCTTTACTTCTCCTTCAAGTGTCGAGTGTTTTTTGCGCAATAGTGAAATAGGGGTGAAGAATAGGGTGATTGTTATAGGAAAAACAACAGCCAAAGCTCTTCCTAAGAATGTTCAATATACTATATCAGATGAAAAAACAATTGATGGATGTTTTAAAATATTGAATAAGGTTTAGTTTGAGATATATACTCTTTTTTTTGCTAACGCTGACACTTCTACAAGCTGAATACCTTCGGACTATTCGTATCGGGACATTTCCAAGTGAAGCTTCAGCACAAAAAGCCCTGCAAAAGTTGCAAAAGTATGCAAAAGAGAATAAAACAATTGCAAATTTACAAAAAGAGTGGGATTTTGAATTTAGAGAACGAAAGTCGGGAAAGTACTTTATAACACTTGCTGAACCTTTTCGAGACAGAACTGTACTGCAAGAAGTTCTTGATAATCTACGACTTGAATATCCTGATATCTATGTCACACGATTAAAATCCTATAAACCTTTCGTTCCAAAAAAACCAGAGAAACTTTTAGAAAAAAAGAGTGAAGAAGAGCTTCTTTCACCTACAAATAAAGCAGCTGAAGCAGTAAGTCATAAAACAATTACTCAGCAAAAAAATCTTCAAATGAGACAACAAAAACCATCTGCTATAAAATCAAGCTCTCCTAAAAAAGCGCTAGAAGCAACAAAAAAATCAGAAAAACAAGAACAAAGCTCTGAGTTTATAATGATTAGTCTACTTGGGATTTTATTGTTTGTTACTCTTTTAGCACTGTATCTTATGCAGCGTTACAAAAAGCGACTTGAAGATAAACAACTTGAATCTATGATGCTACAAGAAAAACTAGAACAGGCTGAACAAAAACTAAAAAACAAAGATAAAGTTTTTTCTCATACAAGTCATGAACTTCGAAATCCTATGGGAGCAATTATAGGACTTGCTCATTTACTTCTTGAAGAGAGCATGCCTCAAAAACAAAAAGAGTATGTTAAAAAGATAGAGGGTTCTGCAAAGTATCTTTTGGATATTGTCAATGATATTTTAGATATTTCAAAAATGGAAGCTGGTGCACTTAAAATTGAAAATCGTGAATTTAACCTCAATCATGTAGTGCGTCATGTTGTTAATATCGTTTCAGTAGCAGCGAGAGAAAATGGAACACGGGTTGAATTAGATATAGATAACAATGTTCCCCCATATATTGTTGGAGATTCACTCAGGCTAACACAAATTCTTGTTAATCTTTTGAGTAATGCCGTAAAGTTTACAAAAAACGGTGTTGTGATTTTGTCTATTCGCAAGACAACACAACATGCCGATATGTTGACACTGGAGTTCTGTGTAAAAGATAATGGCATTGGTATGACACCAAGTCAGCTGAAAAATATTTTTCATTCATATGTCCAAGCCAGTGAATCAACTGCGCGTGAGTATGGTGGAACTGGTTTAGGGCTTTCTATTGTAAAATATTTGGTTGATATTATGAAGGGTGATATTCATGTTGAGAGTAAAAAACATCATGGCACTACTTTTGTACTTCACTTAAAGTTTCATACATACAAAGAAAAAGAGAAACGCTTTTACCGATTACCTTCCAAAGAGTATTTGAATCGTCGTATTCTGATTGTTGAAAAATCGCAAAGTAATATTAACAAACTTAGTAGTGCCTTTTCATATTTTAACTATGTTGTTCATACAATTCCATCCTTTAGTGACACTGTTTTAGATGCAAATATTCATTTTGATATAGTAATTGTCAATAAAACCTTAATTGATGAACAGGCGATGCATATTATAAATGATATGAAAAAAGAGGATAAGACAAAGTTCATACTCTTTTCTGATTCTGTTTATGAACTTGATAAAAAACTCTTAGAGAGTTTAGATGTAGATGAGCATTTAAGCCGTCCTTTTACACAAGAGGATGTTTTGGAGTTACTAAAAAAAATCTGTACCGTTTCCAAACCTGAAGATACGCCACAATTAGAAGATATGCAACCAAAAGAACAGCTGAAAAAACTTGGAAAGAGAAAGATACTTATAGCAGAAGATAACCGCTTAAACCATAAGGTTTTACAGGGTATTTTAGCTGATACAGAACTTGAGTTAACGTTTGTAGAAGATGGTGAAGAAGCACTTAAAAAACTAAAAGACGAGAGTGTAAGCTATGACTTAATCCTTTTAGATATCAATATGCCAAAGCTCAATGGATATGAGACAGCAATGGAAGCACGAAAAATTCAAAAGTATAAAGAGACGCCTATTTTAGCGTTGACTGCAGATGTGATGCAAGATGCTATAAATAAATGCTATGAAGCAGGTATGCAGGGTCATATTGCTAAACCTATTATTATTAATAACTTCTATGAAAAACTTTTGGTATTGCTTGGCAAAACAAAGGTTATTACACTCAAACCTCAGATAAAGAACACTGATAGCAAAGCAAAAAGAAAGTATCATGAACTCTCTCTTGCAACTGGACTTGAACATGCACATCATGATGAAATACTGTATAAATCTCTATTAAAAGATTTTGAAGCAGTTTATGCAAATTCTGCAACAGAACTAGAAGAGCTGATTCAAAATACAGAATTTGAAAAAGCTCGGAAAAAAGCACTTGATATTAAAGAGACATCACTTCATATAGGAGCATATAAATTATATGAGAGTATAGCAGCTCTTCAGTATGAGATTGAAAAAGCTCAGCGTAACAGTTCGTTGGAGATGTTACGTTTTTATAAAGACTCCCTTCGTGCACTTCTTAAAGAGATAAAAGCCTATCTAAATTAACTTCAAGCAAATTTTTAGTATAATAATCTTCTAATCTGAGTAGTTCGTGTCAGCACATATATGAGGGTTCTACATATTCATATAGTGAACCAGTAGGGCTGGTGTGTGTCGATGATCTCGCTTGAGGTACGTTAATGCGGCCGATGAGACTGTCGCCGTTAGCCAGTCCTCTCTTCACCCAAATTCGGCTTATTAGAACCAAGCCAATAGTGTGACGGCTACTCGGATGTAAAAGTTTACTTTTAAGGCTTTTAAAGCACTAAAAGTAAACTTTTTTTATTTATTATGGAGCAGCAATGAAGATTTTAATACTTGGTAGTGGTGGGCGTGAGTACTCAATAGGACTTGCAATAGCAAATGAGAATGCAGGACATGAACTCTTCTTTCAACCTGGAAATGGCGCAACAGAGGATCTAGGTACAAACATCAATATCAAAGATTATGAAGAGCTTGCTACTTTTGCTAAAGAGAATGCAATTGATTTGACAATTGTAGGCCCTGAAGCACCTTTGGTTGATGGTGTTGTAGATATTTTTAAATCTCACGGGCTTACAATCTTTGGACCAAGTAAAGAGGCTGCTCGTCTTGAGGGCTCAAAAGTCTATATGAAAAACTTTTTAGCAAAGTATAATATTCCGACTGCTCGTTACATCGAGAGTGATTCAATCGAAGAGCTGTTTAAATTTACAGACACTTTAGAGGCTCCTATCGTAGTAAAAGCGGATGGTCTTTGTGGTGGTAAGGGTGTAATTATTGCACAAAGCCACGATGAGGCTAAAAAAGCTATATCAGAGATGCTTAGTGGTAAAAGCTTTGGAGATGCGGGTAAAAAAGTAATTGTTGAAGAGTTCTTAGATGGGTATGAGCTCTCTATGTTTGCTGTGTGTGATGGTAAAGATTATATCTTACTTCCTGCAGCACAAGATCATAAACGCGTTGGAGATGGTGATACAGGACCAAATACAGGTGGAATGGGTGCCTATGCTCCTACACCACTTGTTGATGAAGAGCTCTACCAAAAAGTTAAAGATAGAATTATTCGTCCGACACTTGATGGTATGCAAAAAGAGGGTGCTCCGTTTGAGGGTGTATTATTCATTGGTATCATGGTTGTCAAAGGTGAGCCAATTACATTAGAATTTAATGTTCGTTTTGGAGATCCTGAGTGTGAGATTTTAATGCCGCTGATGACTTCAAGTGTGAGTGATATGTTCTATAAAGCTGCAACAAATCGTCTTGGTGAGATAAAAGTTGAGTTCTCTGATCAGTATGCTGTTGGTGTGGTTATGGCAAGTGAGAACTATCCATATGGATCTTCAACTCCTGCTGAGATCATCTTAGATGAAGTACATCATGAAGAGATAGCAAAATATACGCATATCTCCTTTGCAGGTGTTTCAAAAGAGGATGGAAAACTCTATGCAACAGGTGGGCGTGTACTTGTATGTGTAGGTCTTGGAGATACTATTAAAGAAGCACGTGATCGTGCATACTTACGTTGTGGTCAAGTGCACTTTGCCGGTAAGAAATTTAGAAGTGATATTGCTTATCAAGCACTATCTGAGTAATTGATATGCCTGCTACAAATGAAGAGTTAGAGAGAGTTCTCCATCGTGAAGGAATAGAATTAGCACCTATTAAAAAAAGAGTGCTTGCTTTTATAATAGATGAGATTCTGCTCTCTATTTTACTTATTGTAGCTATGTGGGATGCATTTGGAAAAGTCTCTAATACTGAAGAGATGATTTTACTGACCAATCAATACGTTCTTGAATATATGTTGATGAAAATTGCATACCAAACTTTTTTTGTTATGCAGTATGGAGCAACACTTGGAAAAATGGCTGTAAATATTCGTATAATTGAGAGTGAGACAATGGCAAATCCCTCTTTTGGTGTCTCTTTAAATCGTGCAATATTTAGAGTTATTAGTGAAATGTTTTTCTATTTAGGTTTTCTTTGGGGCGTGATGGACCCTATACGCCAAACATGGCATGATAAAACTGCACATACATTGGTTGTCAATGCGTAAGTTTTTTCTTCTTTTACTCATTTTTGTTGGAGTTACTTCTCTTCTTGCAAAGGACAAAGTAGAAATCTATGCTTCAAAGCTAACTTCACATGGTAGTGTTATCGATGCAGGTGGTGGTGTTTCTGTTATCTATAAAGATTATATTCTAACAGCACAGCGTGCACATTATGATAAAACAACAGGTATTTTAGAACTTTTTGACGATATTCGTGCAAACTATCAGGGAAAATATAAGATTCTTGGCAAATATGCAAAATTAAATATTGCGAAAAAAGAGCGTTTTTTTAAACCTTTTTATATGTTAGAAAATAAATCAGATGTATGGATGAGTGCAGACTCAGGTCTTGCTACAGAAGATGAGATTGATATATCAAGTGGAGTTGTCAGTGGATGTGATCCAATTGATCCATTATGGACGATGGAGTTTTCATCTTCTGACTATGATACAGACTCGATGTGGTTAAATCTTTACAATACACGTCTGTATATCTATGATATTCCCGTCCTTTACACACCATACTTTGGTTACTCTCTTGATACAACAAGACGTACGGGACTACTAAAGCCTTCTGTTGGTTACTCAAGCGATGAGGGTTTTTACTACCAACAACCTATCTATATCGCTGAACAGAACTGGTGGGACTTGGAGTTTTTACCACAGATACGAACCCAAAGAGGCTCAGGACTCTATACAAAGTTTCGTTTTGTAGATTCTCCGGTGTCAAAAGGCTCTTTGGAACTTGGTTATTTTAAAGAGAAAGAGGATTACTATTTAAAAAATAATCTTCAAAACCAGTCACACTACGGGTATAACTTCTTTTATGAAAATCCAGACTTTCTCAATCAGTGGAGTGGCTTGGACTTTGATGGACAGTCAGGTATCTATGTAGATATAAACCATATGAATGATGTTGATTATATCAACCTTAAGAGTGGTGGAAGAAATGATAATCTTGTAACTGCAACGCAGGTGCTCTCACGTGCAAATATCTTTTATAATACTGACCATCACTATATTGGTGCTTATTTTAAATACTATCAAGACCTTACACTTGATAATAATAAAAATACCTTACAAAAACTGCCAACACTGCACTATCACTACTATCTTGATACCTTTTTAAAAGAACATATGCTTTACTCTTTAGATATGCAAAGTAACAATATCTGGCGTCAAGCTAATAAAAAGGTAACTCAGACAAATATCAATATACCTGTTACATTACAGACACCTCTTTTTGATGAATATCTTAACCTCTCTTATACGGCAAATTTTTATGGACAACTTTCACAGTTTAGTGGTGATACGGATCGAACAACGATGCCATTTGATAACGGTTACTATGCAAGAAACTCTCATCGTTTTGTTGCTTCATCGCAAGTAACACGTGCGTATGATGAATTTAGTCACATTATGAGTTTTTCTGTCAGTTATGAGCGTGCAGCTGGTGAGCGAATGACAGGGTACTATCTGGATAATGCTGAGTATTGTAAAAATGAACTCAATATTAATGATCCGGACTATGAAGCAAGATGTGAGTTTTATAATATTGCAGATGTCAATAATGCGACAAAACTGGAATTTATTCAATACCTTTATGATGATAAATCTGAGCAGTTTCTGTATCATAGAATGGCACAGAGAATCTCTTATGAAGGAGATAATGCCAATCGTTATGGAGAGTTGGAAAATGAACTGGATATTAAATTATGGAAAGTACTTTCATATTATAACAATATGTTTTATAATCATGACAAACACAGCTTTTCAAAGATACTAAATAAGATCACCTATCAGGATTATGGTCTTCGTGCTAGTATTTCTCATCTTTATAGAGATACTTTTATCGATCCGGTTTCAAAAACTTCACCTTCAAGGTATACTCGTTATCTTACGTCGAGTGCTGATTATGCGTATAACAGACACTATTCATTTAATGCAAGTTATAATTATGACTTGGAAAATAAGGTCAAAAAGAGTGCCTCTATTGGTTTTATGTATAAAAAACGTTGTTGGGATTTTGGTATCAAGTATGCTGAAAACAGAAGACCAATCCTTACACAAGGTGGAGAAGCTTCGTATATCTATGATCGATTTGTCTATATTACAATAGTGCTAAAGCCTTTAATGCAACCAGGTAAGAATAGCTCATTTATTACCTATAAACTACCTTCAAATGAGGGGAATTAGGAGCAAATATGCAACGATATAAACATGCCCTCCAAAACAGAGAAGATGCTGCAAAAAAGCTTATAGATATTATGCCTATGCATAAGCTTAAAGAAGAGAATTGGCATATAGTTGCAGTCTCAAAAGGTGGATTGGAGCTTGGAAAACATCTTAAAGGACGACTGAAGAATCCTTTGGAAATTCTTTTTTTAGAAGCGATAACTGCTCCACACAACCCAGAGTGTGAGCTTGCTCGTGTAAGTGAGATGGAAGAGATAGTTCTCAATGAGAAGCTTATTGATTCTTTTGAGATACAATATGATTATATCTATGGAGAAGCTCATAGAAAGCATGAAGAGGATATACTTTCACATATATATCAGTATAGAAAAGGACGACCTTTTCCATCTATGGAAGATAAAGTAGTACTGCTGGTTGATGAGGGTAGTGAAACAGGTACAAAGTTTATGACAGCACTCAAAACTGTTCTCACACAAAAACCAAAAGCAGTCTATATTGCAGTACCAGTACTTCCACGTGATGTACTTGAGGTACTAGAGACTTTCGTAGATGAGATATTTTTCTTATATGAGATTGATGATTACGTAGAAACAGCGCTTTATTATAAAAATCTCACTGAGATAGAAGATGATGCAATAGAAAAAATTTTAGAGGAAAACAGATGAAATACGATGTAAAGTTGGATTTAGAAAATAAAACAGAAGAGTATAGCTTTGGCTATGTAGCAAAACAGGCAAACGGAAGTGCATGGTTAAAGTCAGGTAAGACAGTAATACTTGCAACAGTAGTTATTGATGAGACTGAAGTCGTAAAAGATGACTTCTTACCACTGACAGTGCAGTATATAGAAAAAACATATGCAGCAGGAAAAATCCCGGGTGGCTTTTTCAAGCGTGAGACAAAACCGAGTGACTTTGAGACACTTACTTCTCGTATAGTTGACAGAAGTCTGCGTCCACTCTTTCCAAAAGGTTTTGGACACCCAACGCAAGTAACGATTATGGTCTTCTCAGTAGACCAAGAGTCAGACCTGCAAGTACTGGCACTTAACGCTGCTTCAGCTGCACTCTTTACATCAGATATCGATATCAACCGTAGTGTTACTGCGATTCGTGCTGCAAAAGTTGATGGTGAGTTAGTATTAAATCCTACGCTCACGCAGCTAAAAGAGTCTACACTTGACCTTTACCTCTCAGGTACAAAAGAGGAGCTTCTTATGATTGAGATGCGCTCTATTGGGAGTGAAGAGGTAGAGGTTGAAGAGATCCCTGAACCAGTTCTAGATCCTATGATGGATCCAACTCTTGGTACGGTAGTGATCTCAAAACATGTTTCAAATGCACTTGGTGAAGAGGAACTCATTGAAGTTCTTGATAAAACACAACGTGCTCTTTTTGCAGCAAATGTTGAGTATGAAGTAGCTTTTGGTCCATACCAAAAAGAGATCAAACCACTTGAGCTTAAAGCACACAAAATCAATGAAGAGATGGTAGCGTATGTAAAAGAGTATCATTTAGATGCTATTAAAGATGCACTTGCTCAAATGGCAAAATCAGAGCGCTCAACTGCACTGCGCCAGCTTCGCAAAAAGATCTTAGAGCTTAAACCTGAGTGGGATGATGTTGAACTTGAGTTGGAACTCAAAGAGGCAATAGAACTTGTAAAACGCGAGTTTGTGCGCTCTCAGATTTTAGAAGATAGCGTTCGTGCCGATGGAAGAAAACTCAATGAGATCAGACCTATTACGATCGATACAAATATTCTTCCATCTGCTCACGCATCATGTCTCTTTACTCGTGGACAGACACAAGCACTTGTAGTACTTACTATGGGTGGACCAAAAGATGCACAGATGTTTGAAGGTCTTACAGATCAAGGGACACAAAATGAGAACTTTATGGTTCACTATAACTTCCCAGGTTTTTCTGTTGGTGAAGCAAGCCCTATTATGGGAACAAAGAGACGTGAGCT
>Ga0256828_1000678_pt1 | contig 22275 bp, 25 predicted proteins | sample CV88metaG_FD_185993 | JGI IMG/M metagenome (GOLD analysis project Ga0256828, IMG submission 185993) | Hydrothermal vent microbial communities from East Pacific Rise, Pacific Ocean - CV88 | ecosystem: Environmental > Aquatic > Marine > Hydrothermal vents | place: Pacific Ocean: East Pacific Rise...
CAAATTAGACAAGATTTAAGTTTTGAAGCAAAGGCGTTTCATATACGTAAACTTCGTGATAAAATTACACAATTAAAAAAAGGGGAACTATTTTAATGAAAGCAATAGCACTATTTAGTGGAGGTTTGGACTCCGTTTTAGCAATGAAACTTATAATTGATCAAGGGATTGATGTTATTGCAATTAACATTAATACTGGTTTTGGAAGCACAAAAGATAGACTAGAACATATGCAAAGTATGTGTAAACAAGTTGGAGCGGAGCTTAAAATTATAGATATTCAAAATGAGTATCTCCAAGATGTTTTATTTGATCCAAAACATGGTTATGGGAAAAATTTTAATCCATGTATCGATTGTCATGCAAAGATGTTTGCTGTAGCTAAAAGGGTTATGGAGGCTGAGGGTGCTTCATTTTTAATTAGTGGAGAGGTTTTAGGGCAACGCCCAATGAGTCAAAACAAAGATTCACTAGGTGTAGTTTTAAAAGAATCTGGATGTGAAGATGTGCTTGTGCGTCCACTAAGTGCAAAACTTTTACCACCAAGTGTTCCAGAACTCAATGGCTGGATAGATAGAGAAAAACTAGAGGGGATCTCTGGAAGAAGCAGAGATCGTCAAATGGAGCTTGTTAAAGAGATAGGTTTAGAGAACTTTGAATCTCCAGGTGGTGGTTGTTTACTTACAGATGAAAATTTTGCTAAAAAGATGTTTGACTTTGTAAAGTATGATACATTTGAGGTAAAAGATATTCCCCTTATGAAATATGGAAGACATTTTCGCCTGCCAAATAAAGCAAAACTCGTTATTGGAAGAAACAAAGAAGAAAATGGCTTTTTACAAGATATAGAGAATGATAAGTTTTACCATATAAGAACAAACGGTATCCCAGGACCTCATGCACTATTGAGTAAAAATGCCTCTTTTGAAGATAAAGAGTTTGCCGCTCGTGCAATTTTGAGCTACACTAAAGCTGAGGTTGGTAAAAAATATGGTGTTGTATTTGATGGGATTGAGATGGAAGTAGAACCGTTTGAGTCACGTAGTGTTGTAACACCTTATAGTATTATGTAGATATGTTATAATAATTGATAGTAATTAAATAGGAGGATTATATGCCAACAGTTTATGGTTTTAAAGAGATTGTTCATAATCCATCACTTTTATCTATTGACGCACATGAGAGTTTTATTGTTGAGGACAAACAAGCACATAAAAAATTAGGTGTTTATTTAGGAGTAGAGTTAGCTGATGAGTTTTTTAAATATATGAAAAAACAAAAACTTCTTGCCTCTGCTCACAAAATTAAAGCAAGTGCTACAAAAGAATTAGAACTATTAGAGGGTAGCACAGATGATGGACTATAAACGTGGAGATATAGTTTTAGTAAATTTTAATCCTCAAAAAAAAGCAGAAGAGATTTCTAAAGTGAGGCCTGCTATTATTATCTCTGATAGTGAGTTAAATCAAGTTTTAGATCTTGTTAGTGTTGTTGCTTTAACAACAAATTTAATTGATGATGCTTTACCACTTCGTATTCGTATTTCAAAAAGAGAGTTATTAGAAAAAGATAGTGATGCTATGTGTGAACAATTAAGAAGTGTGTCAAAAAGTAGAATTTCTCAAAAATTAGCTCATATCAATGAAAGAGAGTTAAAATACCTAGAAGATGGTATTAAAATTATGTTGGGCTTAAGATAGGTTCTTGTAATTATTATGTAAATCCGTAAAAAAATAATAAGAAAAATCGATATATATATATATATCATTTCAGCGGAGTGGAAGTTTGAATATCATAAAATCTTTTTATGAAGATAATAATTTTCCTCTGGATTTTTTTTGTAACTTTTTTAGATGCAAGTGAGCATATTGAACTTCATTTAAAATGGAAACATCAGTTTCAATTTGCTGGGTATTATATGGCAAAAGAGATGGGCTTTTATAAAGAAGCTGGTCTTGATGTTTCTATACAAGAGTATCAGCAAGATATAAATAATCTTGATGCTGTTATTTCTAAAGATGGTGTCTATGCAATAGGGTATCCAAGTATTGTTCTTGATAGAGCCAATGGTGCAGATATTGTATTGCTTGCAGCAATCTATCAAGTTTCTCCCCATGTTTTAATCTCTTTAGAGTCTTCTAATATAAAAACAATTCAAGATTTTAAAAATAAAACTATTATGATTAATAAAGATGCTACAAAAACTGTTTCTTTTGTAGCTATGATGAGAGCTAATCATATAGGTTTTAATGATCTTAAGAGAGTTGATCCAACTTTTAGTATTGAACCTCTTTTAAATAAAAAAGTAGATATTACAACAGCATTTTTATCCAATGAACCTTATGCACTTTCAAAAAAAGGGATTAAGTATCAAATTTGGGATCCAAAAGATTATGGATTTGATCTTTATGATGATATTTTATATACTTCAAAACAAGAGGTTTTACACCATTCAAAACGTGTTCAAAAGTTTATTGATGCAACATTAAAAGGGTGGAAATACGCATTTGAGCATAAAAAACAAACAGTAAATATTATTTTAGAAAAATATAACTCTCAACATAGAACAAAAGAAGCTCTTTTATATGAAGCAAAAGTCTTACAACCTCTAGCCTATATGAAAAATATCCCTTTAGGAAATTTAGATTTAGAGAAAATTAAAAGGATTTTAGATCTTTATAATGTTTTAGGGTTAGTAAAACAAAAAATTGATTATCAAGGTTTTATTTATCAACAAGAGAAAAGTTTTTTAACACAAAAAGAGCAAAATTATTTAGAGAAAAAAAAGAGTATTAATGTTTGTATTGATCCAAACTGGATGCCTTTTGAGGCTTTTGAAAATGGAAAATATATCGGTATTAGTGCAGATTTTTTTAAGATTTTTGCTCAAGACCTACCTTTAAAGATTATACATACAAACTCTTGGAGTGAATCTTTAGCAAAAGTAAAAAAAGATCAATGTGATATGTTATCTCTTGCTGCAGAAACTCAAAAACGTAAAGAGTATTTGGAGTTTACTCAACCATATATAGAAATTCCATTAGTTTTAGTTACAAAAAATTCTATGCCATTTATCAATAATCTTGAATTACTTAATGGAAAAAGTATAGGGGTAACAAAAGAGTATGCTTTTGTAGATGAATTAAAACAAAAATATCCAAATATTCATTTTATTGAGGTAGAAAATATTGATAGTGGTTTAAAAAAGGTTGCCTCAAAACAACTTTATGGTTATATAGATACACTAGCAACAATTGGGTATAAACTTTCAAAACAAACACAAAAAGATTTAAAAATTTCAGCTAAATTAGATATTACAATGCATTTAGGAATAGCTGTATCTAAGAGAGAGCCAATTCTTTTTTCTATTATGCAAAAGATAGTCAAAAGGGTTGATGTAAATACTAAAGAGATGATTTTAAATAGATGGTTAACGCTTAATACTATTGAAAAAACAGATTATAAATTATTAGTTGAAATTATTAGTGTATTTTTAGTTTTTACTACTATTTTTCTTCTTCTTTATATTAAAGAGAAGAATCTTAAAAAAGAATCACAAGAAAAATCTTTGCTTCTTGATGCTTTGCTTGACACTGTTTCTGAACCAATGTTTTATAAAAGGTTAGATGGTATTTATGAAAATGTTAATAGTGCTTTTGCAGAAAAAATTTTAGGTATGAAGAAACAAGAATTAATAGGTAAAACTTTATATGATTTAAAAGGAAAAGTTCCACGAAGATTTTTAGATATATATGTTGCACAAGATACAAAAATATTTCAAGAACAAAAAAATCAATCTTATGAAGCACAAGTGAAACTAGCTAATGGTGAAGTAAAAGATTTTCAAATTCAAAAAAATATTTTTCGTGGTGATGATGGTAATATGTTAGGATATGTAGCTGTGATGTATGATATTACAGAGTTAAAAAATAAAGAGAGATATTTAGAGGAGTTAGCTTCTAAAGATGCACTTACAAAGCTATATAATCGTCGTTATTTTAGAGAGATTGGTGTAACACTTTTGCATCTTGCACAAAGAGAGAAACAAGATTTTTCTGTAATTATGTTAGATATAGATAATTTTAAACAGGTTAATGATACATATGGACATGATGTTGGAGATTTAGTGCTTCAAGGTATTGCTACTGTAATGCAAAAATGTGCAAGAGAGAGCGATATTGTAGCACGTTTTGGTGGGGAAGAATTTATTTTAATTTTACCAAAAACACCAAAAGAGGGTGCTATTACATTGGCGAAAAAAGTGTGTAAAAATATTGAAGAAACAAAAATAGTTTATCCAAATGGAGAGTTATTTGTTACAGTAAGTGTAGGGGTTAGTTCTCTTAATATTGGTGATGACTTGGATGCAATAATAAAAAGAGCAGATAATGCTCTTTATATAGCGAAAGAAAATGGCAAAAACCAAGTTCGCTTTGACTAGATGTTACTTTTGTTGTAACATCTTCGCAACCTCTTTTGCATGGTAAGAGATAATAATATCAGCTCCCGCACGTTTAAAGGCTATCATAGTCTCCATTACTACTCTTTCGTAGTCTATTAAGTTATTCATTCCAGCAAATTTTAACATTGCATATTCACCACTTACATTATATACAGCAAGTGGAAGATGAGTGTTTTGTTTTATCTCTTTTACAACGTCTAAATACGCAAGTGCTGGTTTTACCATTAAAATATCAGCTCCTTGTGCTTCATCTTCTAAACTCTCTACTAATGCTTCACGTGCATTTGCTGGATCCATTTGATAAGAAGCTCTATCTCCAAAACTAGGAGTTGACTCTGCAACATCTCTAAATGGTCCATAGTATCCTGAAGCAAATTTTGTAGAGTAGCTCATAATTGGAAGGTTTACATAACCTGCTTCATCTAAAGTTTTACGTAAAACTTCAATAATCCCATCCATCATCCCTGATGGTGCTATCATATCTGCTCCAGCTTTTGCATGAACTAAAACTTGTTTTGCGGAAATCTCCAACGTTGCGTCATTATCTACTGTTTCATGCTCATGGTCAATAATGCCACAATGTCCATGGTCTGTATATTCACAAAAACATAAATCTGTTACGACAAACATATCTGGATGTGCTTTTTTAATCTCTTTTACAGCAGTAGCGATAATTCCATGGTCACATAAAGCATCACTTCCAACGCTATCTTTTACATCTGGAATACCAAATAAAATAATAGAATAAATACCTAAAGATTTTAGCTCATCACACTCTTTAATAGCCTCATCTATACTCATTTGATACACACCTGGCATTGAAGCAACTTCAGTTTTTATCCCCTCTCCAAAACGGATAAAAAGTGGATAGATAAAGTCATGAACACTTACACTTGTTTGGCGAGTTAAATCACGTAAGTGCTTGTTAAGACGTGTACGGCGAAATCTTTTAAACATAAGTAAAACCTTTTTTTTCTAATTTTACCATAAATCATTTATCTTTTAAGTTTTTTAGCTATAATGAGCAATATTTAACTACATAAAATAGAGATAAAAAAAGATGAATATAGAGATTTCAAATATAGCAAATTTACCTTCACGTTTTGGACATTTTAAAGTAAAAGCTTTTAAAGAGGGGTGTAAAGAACACCTTGTAATTTATACAGAAAATTTAGCAAAAACTCCTGTTGTTAGAATCCACTCTGAGTGTTTAACAGGAGATGCACTAGGATCACTTAAATGTGACTGTCGTGATCAATTAGAGTATGCTCTTGAGCTTGCTTCTAAAACAGATGGAATGGTAATTTACCTACGTCAAGAGGGGAGAAATATTGGTCTTTTAAATAAAATTAATGCCTATGCACTCCAAGATAAGGGTGCAAATACAATTGAGGCAAACCATCAATTAGGATTCGCTGCAGATGAGCGTACTTATGAGATAGTTGATTTTATTTTAGAGCATTTTGGTATAAAAGAGATAAAACTTTTAACAAACAATCCCCATAAAATAGAGTCTTTAAAAAGTGTAAATATAATAGAACGTGTACCTATTATTTTAGAAACAAATCAATATAATGAAGATTATATTAAAGTAAAAAAAGAGCAGATGGGACATATGTTCTAAAAAGGATTTAGTATGCCAATAGATATTCAAAAAGATGATCTCCAAACAGCCATTCAAAAGCTAAAAGCACGTGAAAATACACTGAGACAAATAGAAGCTTTGGCAGGACTTGGGAGTTGGGAAGTTGATTTAAGAACAAAAAAATCTATTTGGTCTGAACAAAGTTATAAACTCTATGGTTATGAGTATGGTGAAATTGAACCTAGTTTAGATGTTTTTTTAAACCATTTAGTTCCAGAGGATTTACCTAAAGCTCAATCTGTTATAGCAAATGTAATGAAAAGTGGAAAGGTTGAGATTTTAGAATGTCGATTGCAATCTAAAGAGGGAATAATTAAAGATGTCCTTATAACTGGTCAAGTTCTTTATGATGAAGATGGCAATGCAATAAAACTTATTGGAACAACACAAGATATTACTGAATTAAAAAAACTTCAAAAACATACACAAGAATTAGCAGAACTTTTAGAACACTCTTCAAATGAGGTATATGTTGTTGATACACAAGAGTTACAATATCTTTATGTAAATGATGGTGCTTGTAATGCAACACAATATTCAAAAGAGGAATTGTTGAATATGAGTGTTTATGATATTAATCCATTATTAACACCTTTAAAAGTTCAAGAACTTCAAAAAAGAGCTTTAGATAGTAATACAAATAATATTTTACATACAAGTGAGCATAAGCGTAAAGATGGAACAAGTTATTATGTACAGTCTTATATACATACTGTAACATATAATGACAAAGATGCTTATGTAATATTTGATACAGATATTACAGATATTGTAGATTTACAACTTAAACATGAACAACAGTCAAAAATTTTAGAACATATTCATGATTCTGTAATTGCGGTTGATTTAGAGGGGAAAATATTAAGTTTTAATAAAGGAAGCAGCAAACTTCTTTATTACACAGAGGAAGAGATTTTAGGGGAAAATATAGAAAAACTTTATTCCTCTAAGAATACACTAACACCTCAAGAGCTTATTGAAAAATTGCAACAAAAAGAGGAATTAGATTTTGAAGCTTATCTTATCAAAAAAAATCAACAAGAAGTTATTTGTGATATTTCTTTAAGTTTACTTCGTGATGATGAAGATAATGTTATTGGTGCAATTGGATATTCTCAAGACATTACAGATAAAAAAATTGTACAAATGCAACTTCAAGAACAAAGAGATAAATTAGATTATTTGGCACATCATGATGTATTAACAAATCTTCCAAATAGAGTTTTATTTTATGATAGACTTGAACAAGCAATTGTTTATGCGCAAAGAAACAATAAACTTTTTGCACTTTTGTTTTTAGATTTGGATCAATTTAAACAGATAAATGATTCTTTGGGTCACGATGCAGGAGATATTGTACTGCAAGAGGTTGCAAAACGCCTTACAAATGTTTTACGTGCAGAAGATACTCTCTCACGTTTAGGTGGAGATGAGTTTACTATTATTTTAAAAGATATAGAAGATAGTAATGATGTAGCTATTGTTTGTCAAAAAATTATAGATATCATAAAAGAGCCTATTGTAATAGCAAATAATGCTTTACATGTATCTTCAAGTATTGGAATTAGTATCTATAAACAAGATTCTATAGAAGCAAAAGAGTTGATTAAATTTGCAGATACAGCGATGTATAAAGCAAAAGAGGATGGAAGAGATAACTTTCAGTTTTATTCTAAAGAGATGACTGCACGTGCTTTTGAGCGGGTAATAGTTGAAAATGCACTCCGTTTAGGGATTGAAAATGATGAGTTCATAGTTTATTTTCAACCACAATTTAATGCTTTTGAAGATAAACTTATTGGAATGGAAGCACTTGTAAGATGGCAACATCCTGAGATGGGACTTGTTCCACCTGGAAAGTTTATCCCTATAGCTGAAGATAGTGGGCTTATTATTGAACTAGATAGAATTGTAATGAAAAAAGCGATGAAACAGTTTACTTTATGGTATGAAAAAGGATTAAATCCTGGTGTTTTAGCTCTCAATTTAGCAATGAAACAGTTAGCTGAAAAAGATTTTTTAGATGTTTTAGAAACAACTATGAAAGAATTAAACTTTAAAGCAGAGTGGTTAGAGCTGGAGATTACAGAGGGTGATATTATGACAAATCCAGAGCTTTCAATTGCTAAACTTAATAAAATCCATGAAGCTGGAATTGAGCTTGCAATTGATGATTTTGGAACTGGGTATTCATCACTTTCTTATTTAAGACGTTTACCGTTAGATAAATTAAAAATTGATCAGTCTTTCATAAAAGATGTTTTAGAGAGTGATGATGATGCTGCAATTGTTCAAGCAATTATTTCACTTGGAAAAAGTTTAAATATGCGTTTAATTGCAGAAGGTGTTGAAATTTTAGATCAAAAACATTTCCTCATAGAAAATGGATGTGAAAATATTCAAGGTTATTTTTATTCAAAACCTATTCCACCACAAGAGGTGGAAAAATTATTACTCAAATCTTGAATCACTCATAGCATTGAGGCGACGCTCACAAGTTTTGAGTGTTGAGAGTAGTTGCTGAGTGATTTTTTCCATATCTTTATAGTATGTTTTTACTTTATCAAGTTCAAGTTCATCTATTGTATTGTCATGGCTTAAGAATTTAGAGAGTAAACCTTTTCCTTCTGGATTAAAAAGAATTTTGAACACTTTTACATACTCAATATGCCATTGTGCATGAAGTGTTTCTAGCTCTTTATAAAAAAGTTCACCAACAAGTTCTTCAATATGGTTCTCTTCCCCATAAAGCCACTGACCAAAATCACAAATAGTTTTTGATACGGGACATTGTTTTTGGGAAACTTTTTTATAATCGACTACTTCACCAGCTTCAATAAGGTTCTGAAGTCTAATCATTTGAGCTTCATGAGCTTCTCTTGCTTTTTTAAGTGATTCTAATATTTTTGCTTTATTCATAATGAAACTTTCCTGCGATTTATTAAAAAATATGAGGTATTATTACATAATTTTAATAAAAGAAACTATATAATGAAATTAAATTAAATAAAAGGGTAAAAAATGAAACATCCTACACCAATTGATCATGAAATTAAATTAAATCCAAAAAGATATATCGTTTCTAAAACAGATCCAAAGGGAATCATTGAATATGGGAATGATTACTTTGTAGAGGTTTCTGGTTATACAGAGTCTGAGCTTATTGGACAGCCTCACTCAATTATTCGTCACCCAGATATGCCAAAAGTTGTTTTTAAAATGATGTGGGATCGCATTAACCAAGGTAAAAACATTATGGCTATTGTAAAAAATCTTGCAAAAGATGGAAGCTACTACTGGGTTGTTACAGAGTTTGAGCCAAAATTTGATCCAATCACAGGAGATATTGTTTCACATACTGCATTTAGAAAAGCAGCACCTGAAGATGCTGTAAAAGCTATTGAGCCAATTTACGCAAAACTTGTAGAGATTGAAAAAGAGGGTGGTATGGAAGCGAGTGAGAAATATCTTCGCGGACTTTTAGATGAAAAACATACAACTTATGATGAATTTATTAATGACCTTGTAGGAAATCACGGTTTATTTGCAATGTTCTTTAAAGCGATGAAAAAAATATTCGGATAGAATAAAAATTTAGATAAAATATCCTTTAGAATTTAAAAGGATATTTTATTGAACTTAGAAAAAAAACTTTCACAACTTAATCTTCCTAACAACTTTTTAGAAAATGTAACTCTTTACAAAGAGCATCTTATGAAATGGAATAAGATCCATAATTTAACAGGTGCAAGAGATGAAGAGACACTTAATTCTTTTATTTACGATGCTGTTTATCCTATTAGTTTTTTGCCAAAAGTGAATTCTCTTGTAGATATTGGAACAGGGGCTGGTTTTCCAGGGCTGATTTTAGCTATGGGTTTACCTGATGTTGCAGTAACACTTGTAGAGCCACTAAGTAAAAGAGCAAGCTTTTTACAGTTTGTAAAAGCTTCACTTGGTTTAGAAAATGTAACAGTGGTAAAAAAAAGAGCCCAAGAGGTTGAGCCTCAGGTATTTGAGTTAGTAACTTCAAGAGCAGTAACAGATACAAAAATGCTTTTAGATATTACAAAACATCTACGTGATGAAAGATCTCTTTTACTTTTTTACAAGGGTGAGAAAGTGTTTGAAGAGGTTGAGGGTTATACAAACTATGAGGTGATTCAAAAAGAGAATCGCCACTACCTTCTTTTAAAAGGGGAAGAGGTATGATTTTAAAACTTTTATTGCTTATTGCAGTTATTGGGGTTGTTTATTTTGTGTTTTTTAAAAAAGAGTCAGTTATTACTAAACCTAAAAAAAGTAAAAAAACACAAAGTGTTGAGGAACTTGTAGAGTGTAGCAGTTGTGGGGTTTACTGTGAGTTAAATGAAGCAATTTTAAGTAATGGAAAATATTACTGTTCGCAAGAGTGTTTAAAGGGGTCAAAATGATACTTATAGGGCATAGATTTATAAAAAGTGAAAATCTTTATCATGTATTAGATATAGAATCAATTACACATACTCCACCAAATGGTACACTTTATGTAGAGTTTAGTGAAGAGAATTTAGATATTATTGAGCATGCAAACCTTAATGGGATTGCATTTGCATTAACAGTACAAACTGTTAAAGAGATAATTTATGCAAATGCACTTGGTGCGAAATATATAGTTGTTCCAAAAATTATGGCAAAAACAGCACAAGATTTAGCTGAAAACTACCTTTTTGATGCAAAAATTTTAGCACGTATAGAGGATGATAATGAGCTTGATGAGTTAGCACTTTTAGGTGTTGATGGTGTTTTATATCCTAATGCGATTATAAAAATTAATTCATGAAAATTATTTGGCTGTTTTTAGCAACATTACTTCTTTTTAGTGGGTGTAGTACAAAACAAAAACGTCCATTTCCAAGTGGAAAAAAAAATAAAGTATTACAAAAACTTTATTTGGAATATGAATACTGGGAGGGTTCCTCTTACAAATATGGAGGAACAAAAGAGGGTGCAATAGATTGTTCTGCTTTTGTACAAAGTATTTATAAAACTGCTTTTGGTAAGATTATCCCTCGAACTACTTGGCTTCAGGCAAAAGAGGGAAGGTATATTGCTAAGAAAAATTTAAAAGCTGGAGATTTGGTTTTTTTTAAAACATCAAAGCGAGATAGACATGTAGGAATCTATTTGAAAAATGGAAAATTTATGCATGCTTCCTCTTCACGTGGAGTGACAATTTCATCAATCAATAGCTCCTATTGGCGTAAAAAATATTGGATGGCAAGGAGAATTCTTCGATGAGTAAAACACAAAAAATCAAAAAAATTATTGTAATAGCTATAGGTTTTGGACTCTCTACTTATTTGCTTATAAATGGATTTGCTCTTCTAAAAGAGGAGCAAACACCTAAGCAAAATTCATCGTTACACAATGAAGAGAGCCATGTTGGCGAATAAGTACACTACAATCTATTGCAATAATATCTAGGTGTGGAAGTGCTTGTTTAAAAATCTCAAGTGCTTTTTCATCTGTTTTGACATTGTAAGTTGGAACAAGCACAGCACCGTTGAGAAATAAAAAGTTAGCGTAAGTTGCTGGTAAGCGTTCATTGTCATAATAGATTGGTGGTGTCATAGGAAGAGCTATGAGTTTAAAATTGTACTTTTGTGTAAAAAGCTCTAACTCTTTTTTCATTGCACGTAAAGCTTTGAAATGCTCATCTTTTTCATCATTACACTCTACATACATAATGGTATCTTTTGCAATAAATCTTGCAAGAGTATCTATATGGGAGTCGGTATCATCTCCTGCTAAATAACCATTTTCTAAATAAAGCACCTCTTTTGCACCAAAAAACTCTTGGAGTTTTTGTGTTGTTTGCTCTTTTGTGAGGTTATTGCGGTTAGGATTAAGCATACATTGCGTAGTTGTAAGTAAAACTCCTTCTCCATTTGTTTCAATACCACCACCCTCTAAAATAAAATCACACTCTATTGCCTCTTTATAAAGTGTTGGTGTTAAAAGATTATCTTTTGTAGCTTCAAACTTGCCACCCCAGCCTGTAAAAGTAAAATCAAGCAGTTTTATAGCACCATCTTCTTCGATGCTTAAAGCACTACAATCTCTTGCCCATGTGTCATCTGTTTCATACTCAATAAACTCTATATTTGTTGTATCTTTAAAGTGTTGTTGAGTCTCTAAAATATTGGCACAAATAACACGACACTTTTGGTATTTTGTTATCGCTTGAATAATAGCTACAAAATTTTGTTGTGCTTCTTCTAAGTATTCGCTCCAGTCTGTATTTTTATGGGGAAAAATAATTTGCGTAAAACTTTGTTTTTCAAATTCTGCTATAAAACGTCTCAAAACTCTACCTTATTTTGTTTTTTGCTATAATAACAAAACTTTAAATAATTGGAATTTATGTGGCGTATATAAAACTCTCCAAAACAAATTTTTTTCATAATTTAGATGCTATTGTAAAACAAGCTGGCAAAAAAGATAGAGTTGCTATTGTGTTAAAAGATAATGCATATGGGCATGGACTTTTAGAGATTGCTCAACTTTCACGTGAATATGGAATCAAGCGTGCAATTGTGCAAAGTGAAGCTGAAGCACAACAAATAGTAGATCTTTTTGAGTATATTTTAGTGCTTGCAGATTTTCCACAACAAAATACCCAAAATATTCACTACACTATTAACTCTCTTGAAACAATAAAAAAATTTCCAAAAAATACAAAAGTGGAGTTAAAAGTAGATACAGGAATGCATAGAAATGGGGTTGCTATGTATGAGCTTGAAGTGGCATTTGATGCAATAAAAGAGCAAAACTTAGAGCTTTGTGGAGTTTTTACACACCATAGAAGTGCAGATGAGCTGACAAGTGAATGGTTTTGGCAAAATCAAAACTTCAAAAAAGTAAAAGAGCAAGTAAAAAGTTTTGGTTTTGAAAATATGTTTTTTCATAGTGCAAACTCTGCTTCACTTTTTCGCTATGAGAAGTTTGAGGAAGATATGGTACGTGTAGGGATTGCAGCGTATGGGCTTTTAGAGCTTCCAAAACCTTTAGAGAAAGTAAAGTTAAAACCTGTATTATCTCTTTATGCAAAAAAAATTTCCCAAAGAACACTGCAAAAAGGGGAGTGTGTAGGATATGGTGCAACGTTTTGTGCAAAAGAAACTATAAATATAGCTACGTATGATATTGGGTATGGAGATGGTTTTTTACGTTGTTTATCAAACAGTTACACAACTCCAAATGGGGAGCAAATTTTAGGAAGAATCTCTATGGATAATAGTTGTTTTAGCACTCAAGAGGATGAAATTTTAGTTTTTAATGATGCAAAAGAGGTTGCAAAAAATGCAAATACAATCGCATATGAGATAGTTACTTCTTTAAAAGCATCACTTTTACGTAAAATAATATAGGTTAAAAAAATGAGAAATGAAGATATTGAGATAACACAAGAGTTGATTCCTTATGAAGAATTACTTAAAATGTACAAAAAGCAAAGCAGACGTTTAGCAAAGATTATAAAAATGAGTGATCGTCAAGCGATTACGATTATGGAATTAAAAGAGAAATTTGAAACAATGTCATATATAGACCCTTTAACGCAAATTCCAAATAGACGCTATTTTTTTGAGTTTGTAGAGAAAAAAATGGTAACATCAAAAGAGGGTGAAACTCCTTTGAGTTTAGCTATTATTGATATCGATAAGTTTAAATCTATTAATGATACTTATGGGCATGATATTGGAGATATTATTATAAAATCACTTGCTAATGAGGTGAGTGGTGTTTTACGTGAAGGGGATATTGTAGCACGTTTTGGTGGTGAAGAGTTTATGGTTGTTTTTCCAAATACACCACTGCAAGAAGCAGTTGCGATGGCTACAAAAATCAATAAAACAATACAAGATTGTACTCCATATAAAGATTTAAAATACACAGTAAGTATTGGTGTTGCAGAGTTTGATTTTGAAAAAGATGATTTAAATGATGTTATTAAAAAATCAGATGCCAATCTCTATATTGCTAAAGAGAATGGCAGAAATCAGGTTAGATATTAATCTAACCCCATTTTTGAAGGATTTAAAATATTGTTTGGATCAAACGCTTTTTTAATCGCTTTAAAAAGGTTCATCTCTTCTTTTGTAAATGCCATAGACATATAAGGTGCTTTTGCAAGTCCAATTCCATGTTCACCACTGAGTGTTCCACCTAAATCAACTGTAGCTTGAAACACCTCTTCAATCGCTTTATATCCACGACGCACTTCGTAAGGATCACTTCCATCTATCATAACGTTTGTATGCACATTTCCATCTCCAGTATGACCAAAACATGGAATTTTTACATCATATTTTTTTGCAATAGCGTAAAACTTCTCTAAAAGTTCAGGTAAAACAGCGCGTGGAACTGTTACATCTTCGTTGAGCTTTTTACTTCCATAAACACTTAAAGCTGGAGAAGCGTTACGGCGTGCAAACCAGATATCTGCTGCTTCTTTTTCATCTTTTGCAATTTTAAATTCACTACAACCATTTTCTTTAAACACTTTTTCAATTTGTGCAAGTTGAAAGTTTAAATCATCTTCTAAATTTCCATCTACATCTGTTACAAGAAGTGCTCCGGCATCTACAGGAAGCCCTTTGTTAAATGTTTGCTCTACTGCACGAATTGTTAAGTTATCTAAAAATTCCATTGCCACAGGTGTAATTCCACTTGCCATTGTTTTATATACCGCTTCCATTGCATTATGTACTGTTGGAAAAATTCCCATTGCAGTTTTAGTCATTTTTGGTTTTGGAATAAGTCTAAGAGTTATCTCTGTAAGTGCTGCAAGTGTACCTTCACTTGCAATTAGAATACCACTAATGTTATACCCTGCAACATCTTTAATTGTTTTTTTCCCAGCTTTTATAACATCACCATTTGGAAGTACCGCGCGTGTTGCCATTACATAATCTTTTGTAATTCCATATTTTGCAGCGCGCATACCACCAGCATTTTCACTTACATTTCCACCAATTGTAGAGTACTCTTGAGAAGCAGGATCTGGTGGATAAAAAAGACCAACCTCCTCAACTGCACGTTGGAGGTCCTTGTTTATAACACCAGGTTGTACAACTGCTACCATATTTTTAAGATCTATCTCTAAAATCTTATTCATATGTTTTTCCATTGCCAAAATAATCCCACCGCTACTTGGTAACGCTCCACCTGTAAAACCACTTCCAGCTCCACGTGGAACTACTATAATTTTGTTTGCATTACAATATTTTAAAATATCGCTTACATCTTGTTCGTGGCGTGGAAATAAAACAGCATCAGGTTCAAACCTTGTGCGTGTTGCATCATAAGAGTATGCACGAAGGTGTGCTTTATCTGAATAGATATTTTCATCGGTTACGATAGATGTTAAGTTTTTGATATGTTTTTTCTCTAACATAGTTTATTTCTCTCCTATTTCAAATTCATCTACTAACTCTTTTGAGTTAGAGTTTTTTACAATTTCGTAAAATTGTTTGTTATGTTTGTTATATTCAACTAAAAGTTCATAATAATACGGTTTATAAGCTTCTAGCTCATCACTTCCCTCTCCAAACCAGTTTGCTTCAATATGTTTAATGCGTGAATAAAATGGGAGTTGAATATCATTTTTTACCTCTTTTAATGGAGCATCGTTAATGTAAAGAATTTTAAAACTTTTTGCATCAAGAGTGTAAAGTTTTTTATCAAGATATAAAAAGAGAAGTCCAATTTGCATAGATTTTCTAAACTCTTCAAAATCCTCTTTTAATGGTGTTGGATGTCCATTTGCAGAGAGTAAAGCGGTGAAAATGTCGGGATGTATTAAACTTGTTGATGGTATACTTTTGTTTAATCTATAGTAGATCTCCTCTGTTGGAGCAATAATTAAAGCTCTGTCGTAGTTTAGTGCAAGTTGAGCAATATCTCCCTTTTGTGGTTGATATGTAAGCTTTGGCAGAGCATCACTTTGAAGAGTTGTAAAATCATCTATTTTAAGGGTTGCGAGTTGTGTTTTGGTATCGTATTTGCTCACAACAATTGTGTTGATAATAGCAGAATGATTTGGTGATATTTGGTGTACTAAAAAGCCACTCATACCAACAGCAAGATTTGGTGCTTTAATTGTGGCACTTTGTTCTTCCTTATTTACACTAAGCAGTGATGTTTGTAGTGTTGAAGCATATAGCTGCATAAAAAAAAGAAGTAGTAAAAAAAATTTTTGCATATTTTGACTCTTTTTGAGATTTTTGTAATGCGATTATATCAAAACAAAATAATTTTTTAGGATTGAATCTTAATGTTACGTATTTTTTTAATATTTTTTATAGTTACAGCTTTGTTTGGAGCTGAAGTTGAGGAGAGGCGTTGGCTTCGAGGTGAAACATTTTTAACTTTTTTAGAGAGGATGAACCTTCCTGGAAAAGATCTTTATTATAACCTTGATAAAGATGATCAACTCTTAACAAAAGAGATGTATCCAGGAGTGCATTACCAAATACTTTGGAATAAAAATAAAACTAAAGTAGAGCAAATTCTTCTCCCCCTCAATAGTGAACTTCAAATTCATATCTATTTTGATTTTAAACAAAAACAGTATATTTTTGAAGCTATCCCAACAGTTGTAGAGACAAAAAAAGAGGCTTTTATGCTAAAAATTACAAGCTCTCCAATGTACAATATTATGAAAGAAACAGGTTCTAAAAAAATAGCAAAAATCTTTGTTTCTAGTTTTAAAAAATCGCTTAATTTTAAATCACATGTACGTAAAGGTGATAGGCTTGTAATGCTTTATGATCAAACATATCGTTTAGGTAATCGTTTTGCTATGCCAGATTTAAAAGCAGCAATGATTGAGTTGCATGGACAAAGACATTATATTTATAAAAATTATGATGATAGATATTATGATGAAAAAGGGTATAAAACAGAGGGATTTTTACTTTCAATGCCAGTGCGTGGTGCTAGGGTTTCTTCCCCATTTACAAAACGTAGATGGCACCCAATTTTACATCGCTGGAAAGCACATACTGGGGTAGATTTAGCAGTAAGACGTGGAACTCCTATTCATGCAGCAGGAAGTGGTCGTATCACTTTTATTGGGCGTAATGGTGGCTATGGAAATTTTATAAAAATTTACCATGGTAATGGATATGATACACGCTATGCTCATATGAAATCTTTTAAGCGTGGGCTTCATCGTGGAAGTTATGTTAAAAAAGGGCAGGTTATTGGATATGTTGGAAGTACAGGGCGTTCAACTGGACCACACTTGCATTTTGAGCTTAGAAAAAATAATGTTGCAATGAACCCACTAAATGTTGTACAAATTAGTAAAAAACGTTTAGGTGGGATGAAGTTACGTGAATTTTTAGATTTAGCAGATGGTTACAATCAAGAGATAGAATATACACTAGAGAATGAAACAAAATTTAAAAAATTACAAAAGGTAAAAAGAAAATGTTATTTCGTGAACCTAAAATAGACTCTATAGAGCCTTTAGAGAATCCAAAATTTATAAAACCTATGAAAATTAACTACACGTTAAATGGGAAAAAGAAGGTGTGGGAAGCAGTAAAATCACATGATAGTGTTTCAATTGTATTGTGGAATAAAGAGCTTCAAAATCTTATTGTTGTAAAACAGTTTCGTGTTCCTGTACTTAACGCAAATAAAAAAGATGGGATGATGTATGAGCTTTGTGCTGGACTTGTAGATAAAGAGAAATCAAAAATGCAAATAGCAAAAGAGGAGGTTTTAGAGGAGTGTGGTTATGATGTTCCTTTGCAAAATTTTACTCATGTTAGCTCATTTTATACAGCTGTTGGGATGAGTGGAGCACAACAATCGCTTTACTATGCTTGGTGTGATGAGAGTATGAAAGTGAGTGAAGGTGGAGGGCTTGAAGAGGAGGATATTGAGGTTATTTATATCCCTATAGAAAAAGCAAAAGATTTTATTTTCGATACAAAATACCAAAAGACTCCTGGGCTTATGATGGGGTTTTATTGGTTTTTTGATAATTTTGAGGAGTTAAATGATGTTTAGATATTTTCTTTCTCAAGCACATCAGCCATTTTTTGCACTTGCAATGTTTAATGCAATAGTAGCGATGCTTGTTTTTATGCTCAACTATAAAGGTGTGCTAACACTTGGTTTAGAGAGTAAAGTTTTTCATATTTATACACTTATTTTTCTTTTTTTTAGTAACTTTTTACACGGTTTTTTGCTTACAACTTTTCCACGTTTTAATCAGTACAAAGATATTTCACAAAAATTTTACAAAACACTTTTTTTTAGCTCAGTAGCAGCCTCTTTACTCTTTTACGTAGGAGTGTTTTTCTCTTTTTATGCACTAGTAGCTGCTATGGGTCTTGTAGTATTTATAGAGCTTGCAGTTTCGATACAGTTGCATACTATTTACAACAAAGGTGCAGCTGTAGATAAGAGGGACTCTTATTGGATTTTAACTGCAAAATATTTTGGTGTTTTAGGAAGTGGTGTTTTTTTATTTGTTGTTTTAGCTTCTTATTTTCAATTTGGAAATGGGAAAGATTTTTCCCCTTTAGCGATTTACCTCTCTTTTTATCTTTACTTAGTCTTTTTAGCATTTAGCGTAGCACAAAGAATGGTTCCATTTTTTTCGCACGTTTTTGTCAATATAAGTAATAAATTTTTACAAGCTGTTTTTACTTTATTTGTTCTTCATACACTTTTCTCTATTGGTCAGCAACAAATTGTTGTAATGGTTATAGATACATTCTTAGGGGTATTGCTTTTTGTAGAGTTTGCTAAATGGAAACTCCCACTTACATCTTCACCTGCTATTTTATGGGTGTTGCATTTAGCACTTTTTTGGCTTCCAACAGCTTTTATAATCTCCTCTTTTAGTGCAGCTGCAGAGGTGTTTTTACATATATCTACTTTTGCACTAAGTGCTCACTTGTTTGCGATAGGTTTTTTAACAACTATTCTTTTAGGGTTTGGTTCACGCGTAATTTTAGGGCACTCTGGTAGAGCTTTGGAAGCAGATAAACTTACAATCGCACTTTTTTATTTAACACAAGTAGTTGTTTTAAGTCGTGTTGCTTATAGTTTAAATTTAGCTTTTAATTGGAATCTTGCATGGCTTTTTGATATGAGTGCTGGGTTATGGTTAGTTCTATTTTTTGTATGGGCTGGGAAGTATATGCCATATTTATTTAAAAAAGCTCAATAAACTCTTTAAATATTGTAATATTTAAACAATTTTGTACTAAAATTTGGCATATTAAACTTTTAGGAAAAATTGTGAGACATTTTTTAACACTTAAAGATTTTACAAAAGAGGAAATTTTAGAGATTGTTGATCTTGGTTTAGAGATTAAAAAAAATCTTAAAAATGGAATCTATAACAAAGAGCTTGAGAACAAAACATTAGCAATGATTTTTGAAAAAAGCTCAACACGTACACGTGTAAGTTTTGAAACAGGTATGTTTCAACTTGGTGGTCATGCACTTTTTCTTTCAAATCGTGATATCCATTTAGGAAGAGGTGAACCTGTAAAAGATACAGCACGTGTAATATCTTCTATGTGTGATATGGTAATGATTAGAACATATGAACACTCTATGATTGAGGAGTTTGCATCATACTCTAAAGTACCTGTTATTAATGGTCTAACAGACTCTTTTCATCCTGTACAGCTTTTAGCTGATTATATGACTCTTATTGAGCATAATGCAGTAGATAATATTGTTGCTGTATATATTGGAGATGGAAATAATATGACAAATTCTTGGCTTATGCTTGCAGCAAAACTTGGTTTTGAGCTTCGCATTGCAACACCAAAAGGGTATGAGGTAGATGCAGAAGTTTTAGCAGATGCACTAGAGATTGCTAAAGAGAGTGGAGCAGTTATTAAAACCTTTTACGATCCACAAGAAGCTGTAAAAGGTGCGACAGTTGTTACAACAGATACTTGGGCATCTATGGGTCAAGAGGATGAAAAAGAGCAACGAATTTCTGATTTTCAAGGGTTTATGGTAGATACTACTATGATGTCACTTACAAATGATGCTAAATTTTTACATTGTCTTCCAGCTTATCGTGGACAAGAAGTAAGTGAAGAAGTTTTAGAATCACACGCTACAATTGTGTTTAATGAGGCAGAGAACCGTTTACACGCTCAAAAAGGGTTAATGGTTTGGTTAGATAACCAAAGATAAGGTTGGAATTAAATCCAACCTTGAGAATCTTTTACAATCGCTTTTCTATTTGCATCAAAGATAATCATAAGAGTAGAGATAATCTCTGTACCTTTATCGAAGAATTTAGCAGAGCTATAAGAAGTATCTACTTTTGCTCCAAGAATTTTTGCATTTGTTAAGTTAACATACTCTTTAATTTGCTTATGGAGTTTTGTTAAATATTTTGTTGTCGAAGCTTTATACATATCTCTATGTTTAGACATAATATTTCTCATTTCAGACTGTAAACGAGCTTCTAAGTCATCCATCTCATTTAAAAGAGATAACAGAGTAAATTTTTGAGTTTCTGTAATTCTTCCTTTTGCAATAATCCCTGAACCCATACCTCTTAATCTACCAGTCGATTCTGTAAGTGGTAAAATAGTTTCCATCATAATTCTAGTAGCTTCTTTACCAAGAGGGTTAAGATCTTTAGAACCTTGTTTACTAACAGTTTGTGCTAACATTAAAATTTGGTCAATTTGTTCTGTATAGGCATCAAAAGTAGCTTTTGGATTTTTACTTCTTAAAGCTTTTGAATTTAACTCTGTAAGTGCTTCTGAGATTGTTGTTGCTTTTTCACCAATTGTAGGGTTTTCTGCAAGTGGAAGTGCTTCCATTTCACCAATTGCACGTTTCATATCACGTTTTGTTCCCTGAATAAGAAGTAAAGCACTTCTATCACCATTTAAGTAAGCATTTGTCTTACCACGAGTTTTTTGTGTTGCAATCATTAAATCTTTAAGAGCATTAGTATATTTTGAAGCCTCTTCTTGATCTTTATTGCTAAAAAGAGATTTTGCCTGTAAACTAAATACCAACATTGCAAGTACTAGAAATATACGCATGAAGTTATCCTTTTCGTTTTTAATTTCATGTAGATTTTAACAAGAAAAAATATAAATTAAGCTGATATAGGATTTTTTTATAAAACTTTTTTATTTTTTGTAACTTTTTTGTAACTTTTTATTTTTAATGACCCCATACTTTTGTAAAATAGGCTACATTACTAAAGTAAGGAGGGTAATCAAAATAAACTCGAAAAGATTTTGCAGTTCCTGCTTTTAAATTTTTAGCAACAACAAATTCTTTTGTAATTGTTTGAGGCTTACTAGAAATTCCAAGACCATCAGAGAAGAGATTAAAAAAACCAGTCGATTTAAAAAAACCACCAGGACGAATATTTCCTGTTGCATGTCCTTGGTTTACAAGTTTAATTTCAAAAGTAACTTTTCCAATATTAAAATCACCTTCATTTTTTACAATACCTGAAAAAACAATTTTTTCAATACTTAAAATACGTTTATTTTTTAGTTGATATAAACCAACTTTTTTTGTGTATTTATCGATAATAAAAACAGAAAAGACAAGAAGAAGAGAACTTGTTAGCAGTATAGAAAATATCATAGGAAATCGAAGAGATTCTTTCTCTTGTTTTAGTGCTTTTATAATTCCTAGTATTGAAAGGGCAAGAATAATAAAAAATATTATAAAGTGCCAGTAATTAAAACTCATTGACATTTAGCCTTTAGGGTGATTTGATATTTCTTTTGATAGCTAAAAGGTTCTATAAGAAGTTTAATATCTCGCGTTTTACCCGATGTAATATCTTTTTCTATTGTAGAAGTTTGTTTAATAGTTCTAAATTGATAAATAAAATTTTTTAAACTATTTGAACTTCCTTTATGAACACGAGCTATAACTTTACACTCTTTAAAATCGAATTTTGATTCATTGGTAAGTTTTGCTTTTACAACAATCGCATCAAGAAAATGGAGCTTTTTTTGGTTAACAAGTTCAATAGAGTTCTTAAAAAGGTAGTAGTGTAAAACTTTGTAACCAATAATTGGAGCAACACTTATCATTAAAAATGCCATCACTATCCATAAAAGTGATGCAACAATATTTTTATGTTTTAGTA